>Ga0308161_1001027_pt1 | contig 36764 bp, 43 predicted proteins | sample PhyFR2_FD_201034 | JGI IMG/M metagenome (GOLD analysis project Ga0308161, IMG submission 201034) | Phyllosphere microbial communities from UC Gill Tract Community Farm, Albany, California, United States - DLSLF.R2 | ecosystem: Host-associated > Plants > Phyllosphere > Unclassified | place: USA...
ACAGGATGAAAAAATATCCTTCCATGTATTGGCAAGACAGATGGTCTACCCAGATCAAGAAGGCAATGAGATCCAGCAAATGGCAGACAATTACAATTATATGATCGAGGGTACAGGTTCGCTGATCCAAAAAGTCCAAAAAGAAAGCAGCAGTGTGGCCAATATGTCGGATTCGCTATTGGATCTATCCAAGCAAACCAATATTGCCACTGAAGAAGTGTCACAGACGATCACAGGTATTGCTGAAGTGACAGGCGCCCAAGCGCAAGAAACCGAGTACAGTGTTTCGCAAATGCAAAATCTCTCTCTTGTCGTGAAGGAATTGCGAGAAAATGTCGGTGGAATGAGCAGTAAGTCTCAAGAATCAACCAAAATCAATCAAGAAAACTTGACCATCATGGATCAGGTCGATGACAGTTGGCGTCAAGAATTGGCACATATGGAACAATTGATGCACAATATGAATGGCATGAATGATAATATTCAAAATATCAATTCGATCATTGGTGTGATCAATGATATCGCCTATCAAACCAATTTACTCGCATTGAATGCCTCCATTGAAGCGGCAAGTGCAGGGGAATCTGGCAAAGGATTTGCAGTGGTTGCGGCAGAGATTCGTAAGTTAGCTGAGCAAAGTAAAGCTTCCACAAAAGAAATCGAAGCAATTATTGAACAGATCCGAGATCAATCAAGCCAAATGGTCAAACAAACGACCGCATCTCTAAAAGGCGGCGAACGTCAGACCAACCTGATCAAAGAAGCAATCTCTTCATCAAAAGAAGTCTTTCAACGCAGCAGTTTTATGATCGACGGGATCCATCATATCGAAGAAGCGAGTGTTCGGATCGAGACGATCCAAAACAGCGTGCTAGAGAATTTGGAAAATATTTCTGCTTCAACAGAAGAAAACGCGGCAGGTACACAAGAAGTATCAGCCAATGCTGAAGAAGTGATGGCCACGATGGATGAGTTTACAAATCATGTAGCTGATCTAAGAGATATTGCCGAGTCTCTGAAAGAATTAACGAACAAGTTTGATGTACTAGATTGATCCAACTAAATCAAAAAGAGCCATTGCCGCGGCATCTATCCCGCAGCAATGGCTCTTTTGTCGTTAAAAAAACCTCTAGCCAAGCTGCAGGTGCACATGGCTAAAGGATGAATGTGAAAAAAGTACTTATTCATTTTCTGTGTTCGTTCGTTGGATGATCATTTCTACACGCCGATTTTCAGAACGGCCTTGCGCAGTTTGATTGTCTGCTTTAGGCTCGGTATCGGCGAAAGCTTGGATCGCTGCATTCTTTTCAAGAATCACGCCCTTGGATATAAAGTAATTCATCACCGTGATCGCACGGGCAGAACTTAGCTCCCAATTGGACTGATAACGGCCAGTCCCTTTTTCGGGAACATTGTCGGTATGACCTGCAATAATGATTTTATTTTCTTTTAATTTTTTCAACGAAGTAGCCAAGAGATCCAAAGATTGTTTCGTAGTTGCTGTCATATCGGCACTGCCTGAAGCGAAAAGAATGCTGCTGGCAAGGGTGATATGCAAACCGTCTGATTCCAATTTGACTTCGGTTTGGTCTTTTAAGCCGGAATCTGCCAATTCTTGGGTCAATTGCGTACTGATGGTCTGGAGTTGCTGATTTTCCAGTTGGGCCTGGGTAGCGGCTTCTTGCGCTTTTGCTTCGGCTGAAGTTGTCGCTTTTTTATTGGTTGTAGCGCCCATATCGATGACTGAACCAATCACTGAAGACGAACTGTGATGGCTAGAAAGAATGGTGCCGAACTCGCTTTTGATTTCTTGAAACTTTTCATCATCCACTTTTGCCATGGCGAACATCACGATGAATAAGGCCAGTAAAAGGGTCAACATATCTGAGTATGGCAAGAGCCAAGCCTCGTCTACGTGCTCTTCATGTTTCTTTTTTCGTTTCATAGCATGTGCACTCCCTAAGATTCTGCCCGCTTATTTGGTTCGATCAAACTGTACAATTTTTTCTCGATACTTTTTGGCGACTGCCCAGCCTGGATGGCCAATACACCCTCTACGATGATTGACATGACCTGCACTTCTTGTTCAGATTTCAAGGTCAATCGCGCGCTGAAGGGAATAAAAAGGACGTAGCCGAAGAAAATCCCGTACAAGGTTGCCACAAAAGCGGCTGATATCATATGACCGAGGGCCTCAACATCTTCTAAATTTCCTAAAGCCCCAATCAACCCGATCACGGCACCTAATACCCCAAGCGTGGGAGAACTTGTGCCGGCCGTTTTAAAGATCGAGGCGCCAATACGGTGTCGATCTTCGATACCGTAAATCTCATTTTCCATGATTTCTTGAATCTGCTCAGCGGCAATGCCATCTACAACCATCTCTAATCCTTTTTTCAAAAACGGATCTTCCAAGTTTTGAATGGCCCCTTCGAGAGAGAGCAGCCCGTCGCGACGGGCTTTATTTGCTAAATCCACGATATCAGTGATCGTGGTTTTTAAGTCATATTCTTTATTGCGCAAGAGTACCCCAAAAATTTTGGGAATCCGCTTGATATCACTGCTAGGAAATGAGTTTACGACTGCTGCAGCTACGCCGACAAAAATAATGATCGCGGCGGCTGGATTGATCAACACCGCCACATTGGCGCCTTTAACGATCATTCCAACAATAACTGATACTAGTCCTAAAACAATACCGATCAGTAAGAAAAAATCCATCCTTTGTATCCTCCTAGCGTCATTCCACATGATTTTTTACCTATTTATTTCTATCGGCAGGAAATGACCGATGTTAAGTGTAAAAAAATTTTTTTGTGAAAAATAACTAAATTATATTTTTATTTTAATAATATTTTGTTGTTTATTCTTGTGAATTACATAAAATTTGAAAATGGTCTAATTTGTTTTCCTAAAGTGTTCTAGCTTGTGATAACGTTTTTTTAAAAATGGCTTCCTCCTTAGATACTAATGGGATTATCATCAAATAAAACAATAATAATGGTTATTTTGGATAAAGGATGTTTTTTTATTAATGAATCCTTGGTAAATAATCATCCTCATCCAATCTATAAACCGCTTTATATTTATTTGGTAATTTTAATAACTTCTCCTCAAATCCCTATGAAACAGCGTTTAACAAATAACAGAGCAAACTTGTAATGCAAATGTCATCACCGTAAACATTAAAAAATCAAATTGTAAAATAAATTTAATTCTAATATAATGACATCACGTCTTCTTGTTTTTTTAATAATTAGCAAAAAAATAATGAAAATCATGAGTTTCTGTTCTATCAAATGAAAAACTGTATTGGTACAGGAAGTAAAAAGGAGTTCTTGCGCTGATGGATACATATGAATTACTAAAAACTGCCCTTAATGTTTCTTCACAAAGAGCAGAATTGATCTCTTCGAATATCGCAAATGTCAATACAGATGGCTACAAAGCCAAACGAATTGTGTTTGAAAGTGAACTGAAGCAAGCCCTCGAGACGAATGGATCGACAGCAGCTTCTCAAGTAAAACCGCAAATCACAGAAAATGCAAGTACCAGTATCAAAGACAACGGCAACAATGTAGATTTGGAAGTCGAAATGCTGGACCAAGCTGCTAATGGGTTATATTACAGTGCCTTGACTGCACAAGTCAATGGCCGTTTGCAAATGATGAACATGGTCTTAAGCAACTGATGGAGGAATGACGAGTGGGGATCTTTAATGGGTTAACGATCAATGCCAGTGGGTTGGCATTGGAAAGACTGAAATTAGATACGATATCTGCAAATATCGCAAATGTGAATACAAACCAGACGACGGAAACAGAAGCGTATCAAAAAAAGAGCGTTCAGTTTTCTGAAAATTTGAAAAATAGCCAAAATGGTTTATCCAGTGAAAGTGCAGGTGTCAAAGTCACTGGAATCGATACGGATGATTCTGTCAAACTCGCTTACGATCCGACAAATGAAGCGGCAGATGAAAATGGTTATGTCGCACAATCCAATGTCGATATGGCAGATGAAATGGTGCAAATGATCCAAACGGTGCGCACGTATGAAGCCAATGTTTCAGCATCTGAAATGAATAAAACGATTCTCAAAAAAGCATTAGAAATCTCAAAGGGGTAGACATAGATGGATGGACTTTTGACGACACAAGGATTAACTGATTATCAAAGTGCTTTGCGCACATTGGGTACCAGCAGTACAACTGATCAAGAAACAAATTCGGTGGCAAGCGGCAACAGTTTCAGCAACTATTTGACTGATGCGGTTGATCAATTGAATCAAAAAACAGCAACGATGGATCAAGATACGGTCAATCTGATCACAGGGGATGAAAGTGATTTAGGCAATGTCATGATTCGGATGACGGAAGCACAGTTGGCTTTGCAGACGGCGGTCCAAGTCAGAAATAAATGTTTGGAAGCGTACAATGATGTCAAAAATATGCAGTTTTAGCAGTTGGTGAGGGAATAAGGATAAATGATGGAAAAAGTGAACGACTGGGCAGGGCAGATCAAGGACCGTTGGCAAACACAAAGTAACTTAAAGAAATTAATCGTAGTCCTTACTGTTATCAGTATTCTCGGTATCGCTGCGACTACATATTATTTAAACACACGGATCGAATATGGGGTATTGTTCAGTGATTTAAGCGACGCGGATGCTGGAACGATCACCAAAGATTTAGATGAACAGCAAATTGCCTACAAATTAACAGACAATGGAACGACGATCATGATCGATCAAACACAAATCGATACTTATCGTATCAACTTGGCTGTTGACAATAAACTGCCAAATACCAGTACAGGTTTTGAGTTGTTTGATGATACCAGTATTATGACAACGGATGAAGATCGAAAGATCATGTATCAACGCGCATTGACCGGTGAGTTGCAACGCGCAATCGAAACCATCGACGCAGTCCAAACAGCAAAAGTGATCTTGGTGATGCCGGAAGAAAGTGTCTTTGCTTCTGAAGACAGTACCCCCACCGCGTCGATCGTTTTAACTTTAAAAAGCCAACAAATCTCAGCGGAGTCCGTTCAAGGCATCGTCACATTGACCGCAGGCGCTGTTGAAAATTTAAAGCCTGAAAATGTGAAAGTCGTTGATAGCGCAGGGAATACATTGACAACGACAGAAGATGAAACTGGACAGCTAAGTGGGCTGAACAGCAAATATATCCAAATCAAAGATACATACGAAAAGACCTTAGAAGAGAAGGTCGCCAAATTGCTGGCACCTATCTATGGGGCAGATAAATTCCAAATATCAATCAATTTGGATCTGAATTTTGATTCAATCGAACGAACAAAAGTGACCTATGATGATCCGGAGATCAAAAGTGAAACAGTGCAAGCTTCTGGTTCTGCTGGCGCTGTTGAAGAAGCCCAGACCGGCACCGTCGATGACAATGTGTCGAATGTCACGGGGGATGATGCTGAGGGAAGTAATTCGTATAGTCGTTCAGTTGAAAATGAATTAGATACTGAAACAACGACGACGATCAGCGCACCAGGGATGATCGAACGCATGACGAGTTCGGTCGTCGTCAATGCGGATCTCTCGCAAGCGGATCAAGAAGAACTACAACAATTGATTGCTAGTGCGGTCGGTTACGATGCTGCGCGGGGTGATCAAATTGCGATCCAAGGTTTCGATTTTGCCCAAACAGAAGTAGCGGCAACAGACGAACCAGCAGTGACAGAACAGTTATCAGCGGCGAAAAATTATATCAAATACGCGATATATGGCGGGATTGCCTTAACGTTGCTGTTGGTCATCGTCTTGATTACAGGGCTTTTGCGCAGAAGACGGGGAGAGGATTCATTCGATGTGGATGTCACGGATGATGCAGCATTCAGTCAGCCTTCAGCTGCTAACAGCAATTATCCGCGCACGCCAGCGCAAGAGGTCGTATTTGGTGGATTAGGCGTCAATGAAGCGAAGCAGCCAGCAGGAAAAAATACCCAACAACCAGCAGATGAGAAAGGGTCAGAAGACTTTTCAGAACACCCTACACTTGATCAATCTGCCAAACATTATGCGGAAAGCAATCCTGAAGTCGCTGCTGAACTGATCAAAGCATGGATGAAAGAGAAATAAAGGGGGAAGATCATGGATACAATGGATGGTGTAAAGAAAGCCGCGATCCTTTTGATTTCATTAGGATCAGACACGTCGGCGAAAATCATGAAACTTTTACCTGAAACTTTCATTCAAAAGGTCAGTTATGAGATTGCCAATATAGATTTTGTTCGTCCAGAAGAGCGAGATCAAGTGCTAGAGGAGTTTTCTCATACAACGACAGCGCGGAAATATGTGTTAGATGGTGGGATCGATTATGCCAAAAATTTGCTGAATCAAGCCTTAGGTCCACAAAAAGCCAAAGAAGTCATCGATGTATTGACGCAAATCCAATTGAGAGAACGGCCCTTCAATATTGCCCGTAAAGCAGATGTCCAACAATTGACGAACCTATTGATTGGTGAGCATCCGCAAACTGTGGCTTTGATTTTATGTTATATGCAACCAGATAAAGCAGCCAGTGTCCTCTCGCAATTTCCTGGTCATCTGCAAGTGGAGATTGCTGAACGTATCGGTACGATCTCTAGTACGTCGCCCTTGGTGATCGAGCGAATCGAGAAAGTGATCGAGAATAAATTTTCAAATTATATTGAGAATGATACGGAAAATGTTGGCGGCGTCCACACCTTAGTCGAAATACTGAACTCAGTGAGCCGTAGTACAGAAAAAAATATCTTAAGTGATTTAGAAAAACGCCAACCAGAGTTATCGAATGAGGTGAAATCAAGTCTGTTCACCTTTGAAGATATCGTGACCTTAGATCGTTTGGACGTCCAAAAAGTCTTGCGGGATGTCCAAAATGATGTCTTGGTATTGGCGTTGAAAGGAACGACGGAAGATATCAAGCAATTCATTTTCTCAAATCTGTCCTCTCGTGCCGTGGAAAACTTGCAAGAAGAGATTCAGTTTATGGGGCCTACACGCTTATCTGCAGTGGAAGAAGCGCAGCAAAGTGTGGTCGCCGTCATTCGTCGTTTAGATGAAACCGGTGAGATCTACATCGGAAGGGGCGATCAAGATGCAGTGGTCAAATAGTCCCTTGCTAAAGCAACAAAGCGTCAAAGAAGCGGGTTCGGCGCGCAGTATCATGACGGATACAACCCCAGCTGTTAAATATCCGGACATGACGGACCATCAAACTGAGGTCTTGCGTCGTACGCGGGAATTAGAACAAATGCGGCATTTAGAGCAGATGGAAGCATTAAAAGAGCAACTCATCAATGATGCCAAAGCGCAGGCAACACAAATCAGAGAAGAAGCACAGCAAGCCGGCTATTCTGCCGGGCAAGAAGCTGGCTACCAGCAAGGCTATCAAGAAGGGCTCGCAGCTGCTCAAGCTGATGCTGCTGCTTTATTGAGTCAAGCAGAAGTGGCGGTCAAAGCAGCAACGGCAGAAGTCAATTTGTTTCGTCAGGAGAAACAGCAAGATATGGTGCAATATGGAGTCAGTATTGCTGAAGCCCTGATTGAACAGCGTTTTACAGAAAACCAGGAAGCCTATCTGGGTTTTGCTGAGTCGGTGTTAAGGCAATTTGAGCAGCCGGATATCTTTATCACTGTCCGTTGCGGCATAACACATGTGGAGGCATTAAGAGAATTGCTAGACAACAAAAAAGAAACCATTGCCCATTTTCGCTATGTTTTACTGCCAGATGCGCAAATGGCCCCGTTTGATTTCCATATCGAATCCGACCATGCATTCGCTGTATTCGAATTGGATAAAGAAATTTCACGGTTCCGCCAAAAAGTCATGGAAAGAGAAGGAACGTACAATGATTGAGCTTCCAGTCCAGTCCACAGAAAAAATAGCCCAGAGCCACGCTTTTTTTTCTGTCTTTGGCAAAGTGAGTGAAGTCGTCGGCTTATTGATCAAGGTAGAAGGATTGTCTGTGTTTATCGGCGAGATTTGTGTGGTGGAAATTCCTCATAGCACCAAAGCGGCATTAGCTGAAGTGGTAGGGTTTGTCAAAAAAACAGTTTTATTGATGCCATTAGATCAACTTGAAGGTATTGGTCCAGGATGCTTGGTTCGGCCAACAGGCAAGTCATTGACCGTCAAAATCAATGACAATCTGTTAGGACACACGCTTGATGGCTTAGGTAGGCCATTGGACATGCCATTAGATTTGGACAATGCCAAAGAATATCCGGTCAGTCAAGACTCCCCAGATCCTTTTCAACGGCGGCGCATCAAGGATATTATGCCAACTGGTGTCAGAGCGATCGATGGGTTGCTCACGGTTGGTCAGGGACAACGCATCGGTATTTTTGCAGGAAGTGGTGTGGGGAAAAGCACTTTGCTAGGTATGTTGGCAAGATATTGCGATGCAGATGTGATCGTGATTGGATTGATTGGTGAGCGGGGACGGGAAGTCAAAGAGTTTATCGAAAATGACTTAGGCCCCGAGGGATATCAAAAGTCAGTGGTGGTTTGTGCCACCTCTGACATGCCACCACTTGTTCGGCTGAAAGGGGCCCATGTGGCAACAGCAATCGCTGAGTACTATCGGGATCAAGGCAAGAAAGTTGTGTTGATGATGGATTCAGTCACGCGGTTTGCGATGGCACAGCGGGAGATCGGTTTGTCCACTGGAGAACCGCCAACTACCAGAGGGTACACCCCGTCAGTCTTTACTGCTCTGCCGAAATTGCTTGAACGCAGCGGGATGTCTGATAAAGGATCGATCACTGCATTCTATACTGTTTTGGTCGAAGGGGATGATATGAATGAGCCTATTGCAGATGCGGTGCGGGGGATTTTGGATGGCCATATTTTGTTATCCCGCAAAATCGCAAGCCAAAACCATTATCCAGCGATCGATGTCCAAAACAGTTTGAGTCGATTGATGAAATCGTTGGTCACCGAGGAACACTATGCCCGTGCAGGTGAACTGAAAGAAAATATGTCCGTTTATGCCGATGCCAAAGACTTGATCGATATAGGCGCATATCAGTCAGGGAGCAACGCATTAACGGATCAAGCCATCACTTTGCATCATCCCATCATGCATTTTCTACAACAGAAAGTAGCTGAGCGTGTCGCTTATCCAGATACGGTCTCAGCGTTGCTACACTTGTTTAGTGAGGAAGCGTTGATCGAGCGTCAACGATCACTGAGGTAATCAAAGGAGAATCATCTATGCAAGCATTTCATTTTTCATTAGAAAAAGTGTTAGACCATCGCAAAATGAGCGAAGAAGAAGCGATGCGGGCATATGGTCAATTACAACAAACCGTCCATGCGCAAGAAACGGCCTGCACGGCACTCCAACAAGAAAAAGCCCAGTTGCTGGAAATCAGCGAACACACGATTGGCCGCATGCAAGTCCAACAGCGTTATGTTATGGCGTTAAGCAATGCGATAGACGAAGCTGAAACCAAATTGTTTCACGTGAAGCAAGAGTTGGCGGCATCTTTGGACCAAGTAATTGAAGCACAGCAAGCGCGTAAAGTCGTAGAAAAATTACGAGAAAAAAAGTTTGCTGAATATAGCTACACACGTCAGCAAGAGGAACAAAAACAACTCGATGAGTTTGCGAATCGTCCATTATTTTCATAATGGATCAAAGAAACCATTGAAAGGGGGTGAAAAATGAACGAGATCGGAAAAACCTATACAACGGCAAGTCTATCGAGCCCTATGGCTGAAGCCCCTAGTGTCGGTGCTGATGTATTCCAGCAAATGCTTATACAGCTTGCTGGTCAGACAAAAGAAAAGGGAACGATAGCGGCTGTACCAACACAAGCGGCAAGCGACAATGCGCCCTTGTTGGAGGAAGAAGAAGCGATACGGATAAGTATGCAAGCAAGTAGTTCATCGCTGATGAGTGAAGCAACAAGTCTATCGAACGTTAGTTGCGCTAATGCACCAATAGAAGCAATAAGCGACAATGCGCCATTGCTGAAGGAAGACAAAACGTCCTTTGAAGCGATACCTGATAGTAGCATATCAACTATTACCTCAGTAACTGAAGAAGAAGTAGCCGCTGTGCCAGCCGAGTCTGCTGATCAGCAAAGAGACCATACGCTTCAATCAAGAGAGCATGAGGACAGGCTAAAGATACAGGATACGCCAGTGCCTATTTTGACCGCGTTGTTTGCATCGCAGATTGATGGGGGAATGGACAATGTGCCGGGGGACAACACGACCGATCAATCTGTTGTCAATCAAGGCACAGCACGTAGTGATTTACTGATACAACCAATAGTTGCAAGGGACCTTTTGAGCCAGCCAGTGGCCGCTGGACTTCAGCAGCCAATAGCGGAACAATCCGTTTTATCAACGAATAATCAGCAGATGCCAATACAACAAACAGATCCTACTCAAATGGCTGAGTCTCAGACTCCTGCATCGCCATTCGACACAGCTACTCACGTTAAGGACATTGGTGCTTTAAGTAGTGATTTTGCTGTTGGTACGTTGCCACGCACGAATCAGACAGCAGAGGATAGTGTACCTGAGGACAACACCAATACTTCATCAGGATCTAGACTGCAACAAGATGCATCTTCTGTCACAGCATTTGGTGAATCAACGCAGGTAAATGAACCTTCAGCACCGGCAAAAGATGCAATGAAATCATTGTCTGTACTAGAAGCAGCACCCGATTCCAATGCAGAAACGCTGTTACCTCTCGGTAATCAACTGATGATTCCAAGTATGGATCAAGCCAAAGCAGACGGTTCAGGACCGACGATAGATCGTATACAACCGACAGCCGTCGTTGCACCTTTCGAAAAACTCATGCAGCAACGCGCCAATCAATCTTCACCGCAAGAGCAAAAGATCACGCTGCAATTGATGCCCGAGAAACTGGGTACCATGAAATTGACCTTTGCGCAGCATGCAGAAGGCAGCCGTTTAGAATTTGCATTTGAACAACCGCAAGCCAAAGAAGTCGTGTTGTCGATCAAACATGAATTGACACAAGTGTTGCTGAAACAAGGACAAGAAAGTTTTGTGGTAAAAGAAGCCGCACCTGTGATTGATCTTTCATCGCAACCACAATTGTCATTTGCTTCAAATGGCAACAGCAGTGACAGTCAACAACGATTTATGCAGCAACAGCAAGCAACAAAAAAAATGGACCAGTATATGATTGCAGAAGAAGAAACACCGCTAGAACAAACAATGCATGCAGTCAGTATTTTGGCGTAAGCAAGGAGCAAACTATGGCAAATGAAATCACTAGTGCTGCAGCAGGAATTGCGGATACAACAGCATTGACGACCACCAAATCATCGGATATCTCGATGGACGATTTTTTGAAGATTTTGGCTGCTTCTATGAGTAACCCGTCAATCAGTGGTGGGGATTCATCCAGCAGTAGCGGTACCGATTATATTTCACAACTTGTTCAGTTCACAACCCTAGAACAACTCAATGAATTGAGTGAAACTTTGACGACTTCAGTGATGCTGCAACAACAACAGCAAGCATTTGGGTTGATCAATAAAGAAGTGACCCTCAATGATGGCACACAAACGATCACCGGAACGATCGATAAAGTGCGCTTTTCCAATGGGTATGCCACGATCGTTGTCGCAGGCAATGAATACAGCATGAGTGCGATTCAAGAGATTGGTGGGGAAACACAATGAGTACGTCCCCAGATTTGGCTGCGATTCAGACCACAAGTCACATTCAAGCAGAGTCAAAACAAACCGGATCAACAAAAAACCAGCAACATTTCGCAGCGCTGATCCAACAAAAGCAAACTGCGATCAATGTATCGAATCATGCACAGAAGCGTTTGACAGACCGGGAATTATCACTGCAAGAAGATGACTATCAGTCGATTGCTACGGCTTTGACTGAATTGGAAGAAAAAGGAAGCAAAGAATCATTATTGGTTTATAAAGATATGGGTCTGATCGCAGACGTGCACTCTCGCACGATTATCACAGCGATGGGCATGAATGAATTGCACACAGTGACCAATATCGACAGTGCGACATTTATCAAATAACAGCTGGACTGAAAAGAGGCTGTTGTATTTTCTGACTGACTGATGAAAATACACCAAACAAAAGGAGGAAAAATAAAATGTTACGATCATTATACTCGGGCGTTAGTGGAATGAAAAACTTACAAACAAAAATGGATGTGGTGTCCAATAATATTGCCAATGTCAATACAGTCGGCTTTAAATCGAGTCGGGTACTGTTCCAAGATATGATGAGCCAAACGACCAGCAATGCAACGGCGCCAGGGAACGGGTTAGGCGGTATCAATGCGACGCAGATAGGTTTAGGGGTACAAACCGGCTCGATCGATACCATTAATACGGTCGGTGCACCGCAATCAACTGGCCGCAGCATGGATTTCTATATCAGCGGACAAGGCTATTTCATGGTTCAAGGACCCGGTGCCAATGGTGAAACATATTATACCCGTGACGGCGCGTTTGTACGTGACAGCGATGGCACTTTGACCAATAGCGATGGCATGCAAGTTTTGGGCCGTAGTGTAAATGGCACAGAACCAGTGGTCTATGATGACAAATACAATGAAAATACAACCCTGAGTGCTGAAGGGGATGTTTCTCCACTAAAGATTCCTAGCACATTGAAGGTGAATGATGAAACATTGAGTTACAATTCTATGGCTGTCGATGCCAATGGATTGGTGACTGCCAAATACGGCAACCAAACCTTTGTCATGGGAAAAGTTGCTTTAGCTACCTTCAACAATCCTGAAGGGTTAGAAAAAGTTGGCGGCAATAACTATATCGAAACCAGCAATTCAGGTACCGCGATCGTTGCCGGTGCAGGCAACAATGGTGCGGGCACCTTGCAATCAGGATCGTTAGAGATGTCAAACGTGGATCTATCGACTGAATTTACTGAGATGATCATTGCCAGTCGAGCGTATCAAGCAAACTCTAGAAGTATTACGACCTCGGATGAAATGCTGCAAGAATTATTGAACTTGAAACGATAAAAGCGATTTTTTTAGAAAGAGGCGCATGCAGATGATCTTAGTAACGGCATTGAATGGGCGGGCATTTTATTTGAATCCGGTATTGATTTATCGGATCGAAGAAATGCCAGATACCTTGATCACATTGACCGATGGCAAAACGTTGGTCGTCACTGAATCTGCTGAAGAAGTTGCCCAGAAAGTGATCGATTATCATCAAGGGCTTCATCGGCATTAAATCAGCAAAGGGTGGGATAGATGGCAAAAGAAGCACAAAAGGACAAAGAGAAAAAAGGGTTGAATCTGGTGATCTTGATCCCGGTATTATTATTGATCGCCGTGGGTGGCAGTATCGGCGGAACGATCTTGACCAATCATTTTCTGACAGGTGAAAAAACAGCATCTGCAGAAACCGAAAAAGAAAGCAGCAAAATTTCTTCGGAAGAAGCGATCGTGGCGTTAGATGAGTTTCTGGTCAATCTGGTGAAAGAAAATGGCCAAGAACAGCAATATATGAAGGTCAACTTGTCGATTCTCGTTGCGGACGAAGATCAAAGCGCAGAAGCCACCAAGAATGTTGCGGTGATTCGCGACAGTGTGGTGAATTTACTGCGGCAACAAAAAGCAAGCGATATTTTAAGTGCAGCAGATAGTGTACCGAATTTAAAAAAAGCGTTAAAAGAAGCAATCAATAAAGAGTATGGATCTTCGATCGCCAAAGAAGTATATGTGACCGATTTAGTGATCCAATAGGAAGAGGCAAGTTGATGGACACATTTTTTTCACTGGTCAAACTGATTGGGTTTTTGATCCTGATTTTGTATTTGATCAATCTCAGTCTAAAATATTTGAATCGTTATACCAGTCAGCAAAATGCCCAATTGCGTATTTTGCAAAAAGTGGCCGTCAGCAAATCGTCTTCTATTGGTATCGTGCAAATCTTGGATCGATGCTATGTGATGAGTTTTTCTGAACAGCAAAATCAAATTCTGAAAGAATTGACGACGGAAGAAGCTGCACAATTATTGGCACAGCTGTCCGATCCAGCCACACCGCAAGCAGCCCTTGACTTCTCAGAATGGGTTGGCAAAGCCAAAAGTCAACTGGAAAAGAAACGGGGCAAACAGAAATGAGTATCAAAGGGCGTGACATCAAAGGAGTTAGTGGTCTGGTGTGTCTAGGTTTGATGTTTCCGCGAGAGGCCTATGCTTTAGATACCAGCGAAGTCAGTACGACACTGAATAATTTACTGTCGAATGGTACCGGCTCAAATGATACCATCAATACCTTTGTGTTGCTGACATTGTTGTCCTTGGTGCCGGTTTTATTGATCATGATGACCTCGTTTACCCGGATCATTATGGTGCTTTCCTTCGTTCGGAGTTCTTTAGGTACGCAACAAAACCCGCCAAATCAAGTCTTGATTGGGCTAGCACTGTTTTTGACCTTTTTCATTATGAAGCCTGTTTACACAGATATTTATCAGCAGGCGATCGAGCCGTATGATCGGCAGGAAATCAGTCAAGCAGAGGTTTTTGATCGTTCGGAAAAACGGATCAAAGCCTTTATGATGATCCAGACCCGGGAGAAAGATATTGCGCTTTTTGCAGAAGCTGACGGTCGGGAAGAAAAGTATGCGTCATCTGATGATGTCCCGCTGACGGTAATGGTACCGGCGTTTATTATTAGTGAATTGCGTACGGCATTTAGTATTGGTTTTCTGATTTTTATTCCCTTTCTGATCATCGATCTGGTGGTATCCAGCATCTTGATGTCGATGGGGATGATGATGTTGTCGCCGATCATGATTTCATTGCCTTTCAAAATTTTGCTGTTCGTGTTGGTGGATGGCTGGTATTTGATCGTAGAATCACTGATCAAGAGTTTTCAATAGTTCAGTAAAAAGGAGCGGCGCAACATGACAGTAGAAATGGTACTTGATGTCTTACGGGAAGCCTTTATCCGCATTTTGGCGATTTCGGGTCCAGCTTTGCTGGTGGGGATGCTCGTGGGTCTGGTCATTAGTATCTTCCAAGCAACCACTCAGATCCAAGAGCAGACGTTGAGTTTTGTCCCGAAGCTGGTGGCGATTTTCATCACATTGATTTTGGCGGGCAGCTTTATGCTGAATGGACTGTTGAATTTTACCGAAATGATTTTTAAAATGATTGCTGCGTTATAGAGGAGGCAGAACATATGGCAACGATCCAAGCAATGATCTTGATCTTTTGTCGGATCATGGCTTTTGTAGTCCTTTGTCCGATTTTTTCGCAGCAAAATTTCCCGTCATTGGCAAAAATCGTGATTGGTACAGCACTCACGATCCTTTGCTTGCCAAGTACAGCCGCAATTACTGAACTGTCGTCCTTGCTTTTTGCTATTGTTGTGCTGAAAGAAGTCTTGTTCGGGATGGCGATGGGGTATTTGAGCCAACTCGTCTTTACAGGGGTTGAGATCGCGGGACAATTGATCGACTTTCAAGTCGGTTTTTCAATGGCACAAGCATATGATCCTACGATGCAGATGAGTTCCTCTCAATATGGCAAAACCTATTACTGGTTGACGATCGCTGTCTTCTTTGCCTTGAATCTGCACCATCGATTACTTTCAGCCTTGTTGTTGTCCTTTCAAGTCGTTCCTTTAGGGACGATCGTGATTGAAGGAACAACTGTGGAGGGGGTCGTAAAATTATTTGGTCAGATGATGGTGATGGCTTTAAATTTAGCAGCACCGATGATTGTTGCATTGCTTTTGGTTGATTTGGTCTTAGGTGTCATTTCTCGATCGATTCCCCAAATCAACGTTTTGTTGATGAGTTTATCGATGAAGACAGCCATCAGCTTTGTGATTTTCTTGATGCTGTTGCCGAATGTCGTATCTTTTATGGGCAAGCAATTGCCGGATGCGGTGGGTTACGTACAGGAGTTTATCCATTCTTTCGAATAAGGGTGGATTGATGTAGGATTCAATGAAACTGAGGTGAGGAAATGGCAGACAAGGATGGGAAAACAGAGCTACCCAGTGCCAAACGATTGCGGGATGCCCGCAAAAGAGGTGAGGTACCGAAAACCCAGGAGTTGACGGCGGCGGTGTCCTTGTTGGTTTTTTCTTTTTTGCTGCTGTCATTGTGGCAATTTTTTGCCGAAACTTTCTTACCCTACTTTTCCCGGAGTTTCTCGCAATTAGCGAATTATCAAAACAGCTTCACTGAGTTGTCTAAAATTGGGATTCAGAGTATCTTGCTATTGCTGCTTTTATGCGCACCCGTCTTTCTAGTGGGGTATGGTATCGCACTTGTGACCAATTATGCGCAAGTTGGTTTGCTGTTTTCAGGTAAGCCCTTGAAGCCAGATGTCAAAAAACTCAATCCATTGAATGGCATCAAACAGCAATTTAGTACCCGTTCCCTCGCGAATTTGGCAAAAACATTGGCGAAATTTGGCATTGTCGTTTATCTTTGCTGGCGGCAATTCGTTGCAGCGGTCCCAGTCTTATTGGGGTTAAGTGAGATAGGTCTTCAAAAAACCATTTATTTTATGATTTTACGCACGAAAGCGTTGTTTTTCCAAATTTCCTTGTTTTTAGTTGTATTGGCTTTAGCAGATTATGCCTATCAAAGGTACAGTCATCGCAAAGGGTTGAAGATGACCAAACAAGAAGTCAAAGAAGAATTCAAACAAATGGAAGGCGATCCGCAAGTCAAAGCGCAACGGAAAGCCAAGTACCGCTCAATGACCCAAAATAGTATCGCCAGTGTCAAGGAAGCGACTGTCCTGATCACCAATCCGACCCATTTTGCGATCGCTATTCGCTACGATGCGGAAAATGAAGCAGTTCCGCGGGTATTGGCCAAAGGCACAGATGAATTGGCACAGCGGATGAAAGAAGAAGCCCGTAAAGCCAATATTCCTCAGATTGAAAATCGGACTGTGGCGCGCGCATTGTATAAACAAGTCTCACCAGGAGATTTGATTCCAGTGGCATTGTATGAAGCGATTGCTGAGATTATTGCGCTAGTTTATCAATTAGAAGAAGAACAACAAGGGAAGATATAGAGCATACAGGAGGAAGTAAGATGAACGAGGTTGCCGAAAAACCGAAAAAAGGCTTAGGGGTCGCCGATATTTTGATTTCAGTCATTGTACTGGGCATCATCGGCTTGATCATTATTCCTTTGCCAGCAGCCTTGCTGGATCTATTGATCATTATCAATATAACGATCGCGATCAATATTTTGCTGATCACATTATTCACACGTTCAGTCTTGGAGTTCGCAACATTTCCGACCCTGCTCTTGATCACAACCATGTTTCGCTTAGGGTTGAATTTGTCTTCTACCCGTTTGATATTGACGCAAGGCAATGGCGGACATGTGATTGATGCCTTTGCCAATGTAGTAGCTGGCAGCAATTATATCGTCGGGATCATTTTGTTTGTCATTATTATGGTTGTTCAATTGGTGGTAGTGACCAATGGTGCTGGCCGAGTTTCTGAAGTTACGGCTCGATTTACACTGGATGCGATGCCTGGTAAACAAATGGCCATCGATTCTGATTTGAATGCGGGATTGATCACGGAAGCAGATGCCCGCAAACGCCGGAAAGATCTGCAAAGAGAAGCAGACTTTTTTGGTTCAATGGATGGCGCCAGCAAATTTGTCAAAGGGGATGCGATTGCAGGTATTTTGATCACAGTGATCAATTTGCTTGGCGGTGCGATCATCTTTTCAATGGCTGGTCAGCTGACGATTATGGAAGCTTTTGCTCAATTCGGTAAATTGGCGATTGGCGATGGTTTGGTCAGTTCGATTCCTTCCTTATTGATTTCGATTGCCTCAGGGGTCATTGTGACCCGCTCTGACAATGACAGTTCTTTCGGTTTGGATATTGCAGCAGACGTCATGCGCAATCCGCAACTGTTTAGAATCGTTGGTGGAATCTTATTCGTCTTAGCGCTAGTGCCCGGGTTCCCATTCTTCTATTTTGCCTTGGTTGGTGTCTTGTTGTTTGCCGCAAGTTTCTTTGTGACGCAAAAGGAAGAGAAACAACGGGTCGAACAAAAGCAATGGGCGCAAAAACTGGCATTGGAGCGCAAAAAAGAAGCCCAAGAAGAGGACGATTCTGTCGCTTCCTTCCAAGTGGAGCCGATTTCGATTGAGATTGGCTATGGGTTGATTCCAATCGTCGATAGTTCCATCGATAATAGTCTGATGAATCGAATCGTGTCCATCCGCAAACAAAGCGCCCGAGAGTTGGGTATTTTGGTCAGCCCCGTTCGGATCAGAGATAATTTATATCTAGATGCCAATGACTATGTCATCAAAATTCGGGGCAATGAAGTCGGACGCGGTGATATTTATCCAAACAAAATCATGGTGATCAGCCCCAACGAAGAGCCTTTTCCTTTTCAAGGAATCGCCACCAAAGAGCCGGCCTTTCATTTGGATGCTATGTGGATCGATGAGCGTGATCGGGAAATGGCGGATTTGCAAGGATTTACGATTATTGAACCATTAACGGTCATTGCGACGCATTTGAAAGAAATTATTTATGCCCACGCACCAGAACTATTGGGCAGACAAGAAGTCAAGAAGCTGCTGGAAGGGATCAAAGAGCAATACAATGTGGTGATCGATGAGTTGATCCCGGATATTTTGCGCTTAGGGGAAGTGCAAAAAGTGTTACAAAATCTCTTAGAAGAACAGATCCCAATCAATGATCTAGCAACCATCTTAGAAACCTTGGCGGATTATGGGATGGTTTCGAAAGATATTGAAATCTTGACTGAATATGTGCGGCAAGCGTTGAAGCGGACGATTGCGGCAAAATATGCCCAAGATCAAGTCGTTCAAGTTGCAGTCATCCAACCAAAACTGGAAGAAACGATTGCCCAAAGCATTCAAAAAACAGCGACAGGTTCCTACCCGGTATTGAAACCAGACACTGTGACTAAGATTTTGGACTCGATCAATACGATCCAACATGCGGCTATTGCGCAAAATATCAGTTTTGTGATTTTGGCTTCGCCAAAAATCAGATTATCTTTCAAAAAAATGATTGCCTTCAATTTTCCTGATGTGGCGGTCCTATCGTTGAACGAAATTCCCAACGAAGTGGCAATTGAAACCGTCGGAAGTATCGAAATATAGACCGCTAGTCGAAGAAAGGAGTGTAGCCTGTGTACGAAGTAGATCGTGAAGCAGAGATCATCAAATACTTGCCCTTAGTTGAGCGCGTCGTTCAAAGACTGTCGATCAAGACCGCTGATTACGAGCAAGGTGATCTTTACAATATTGGTGTGATTGGCTTGATGGATGCACTGCATAAATTCGATGCCAGCAAAAAAGTGCCCTTTGAAAGTTATGCTGCGATCCGCATCAAAGGCGCAATCATTGATGAAGTCCGCAAACATGCCAAAATCTCTCGCTATAAAATGGCAGCGGTCAATCAGTTTTATCAAGCACGGCAAGAACTAGAACAACAGTATAAACGAGAAGCTACGGATGCTGAAATCAGCAAAAAGTTAGGTATCAATCGCAGCCAACTGGCGGATATTTATGAGAGTCTACACTTTTTAGCCAGTGTATCTTTGGAAGATACTTTGTTTGCGTATCAAGAAGAAGGGCTAACCTTAAAAGACATGATCAGTGATCAAGATGCGGAGCATGTTGAAGATACGTTGGTAAAAGCCGAACAAAAGGCAGCATTGGTCGCTTGCATCAAGCGGTTAGGAGAAAGAGAACAGCTAGTTCTCAGTCTGTATTATACAGAAGAGCTGACATTAAAAGAAATCGCCGAAATATTGGAAGTATCGGTTCCGCGGGTCTCACAGATCCATGGGAAAACGATTGCCAAATTAAGGGGATTGATCGAGGAGGAACTTGCATGATCCGTGGACTAGATATTATTTCTCGCAATATGGCTATTTTACAAAAAAGACAGGAAACAACGAGCGGCAACATCGCCAATGTCAACACAACCGGCTACCAAGCCAAACAACTTTTTCAATCCACATTGGCAGAAGTCGGTTTACATAATTATCAAGGCGGCAGCGAGGCTGATACCCGGCAAGATATTGGCGGTTTAGCGTTAGGCAACCAATTGTCAGGATCCGCCATCGATCAAAGCCAAGGACCTTTGAAAGAAACTGGCAATCAAACGGATTTTGCGCTGCAATCAGCAGGGTATTTTGTGGTCCGCAATCAAGCAGGAGAACAACTGTACACTAGAAATGGCGACTTTACTGTCAATCAACAAAATCAATTGGTGACCCAAGAAGGCTATACAGTCATAGGAGCAAATGGACAAGCTATTGATGCAGCGGGGACTGCTGATTTTCAAATCAGAACCTTTGATCAAGAGACATTGACCAGTGATGGACAGAACTATCTGACGAGTACTGCAGCCGGTACGCTGGTGGCTGAACCAAGCCTCCAACAAGGCTATTTGGAGCAAGCCAATATCTCAGTATCTGACGAGATGGTCGCCATGATCCAGACCTCTCGTGAATTTGAAGCCAACCAGAAAGTGTTGAGTTCCACCAATCAAACGCTGCAAAAAGCAGTCAATGAATTAGGAAAGATTTGAGGATGATACGATGACGATCAATGGGACATTACAAATCAGTCGTTCAGGACTTAAAAGCTTACAAACCAATTTGGATAATACGGCCAACAATATCGCCAATGTCAATACGACGGGTTATCAAGCACAAACCACCCATTTTCAAGGGTTGATAGATAATGCGCTAGGCGCTGAAGAAGCAGTATTTACCGGGAATATTGATGACTATCAGACCTCTGCAGGGTCAGCAGCCACCACTACGACCAGTTTTGCGCAAGGCAATTTGACAAGCAGTGCACAACCTTTAGATGTAGCCATTCAAGGGTCGGGTTTCTTCGGTGTCCAAGCCGATGGCCAACTGTTGTTGACGCGGGCCGGCAGTTTCCACCTTAGCGACACCAAACAATTGGTGAATAGCCAAGGTTATCCAGTGGCCATGACAACGACGGTCGCTAATGGGCAATGGCCATCGGCGGATCAAATCCAAATCAGCACCAATGGGCAGCTTACGACGGAACAAAATGGTCAAACGGTGGTTCTGGGCCAATTGACGCTGTATCAACCGCAAAATACAGATGAGTTACAGCCGATGGGGGATCAGCTTTATCAGGCAACCGACCAAACCCTGATGACCTCTCAGACAACACCAGAAATTTTCGGCACGATCAACCAATTTCAGTTGGAGGACGCCAATGTGGATCTGGCGGGGTCCATGACGGAATTATTGACGACACAACGGGCTTACGCCTTGAACACAAAAGCCATGCAGACAACAGATGATATGTGGGCGGTCGTGAACCGCTTTACCGATTAAAGGAGAAGAAGGATGATTCGCTTAACTAAAGTCAGCAAACAATTCAAGAATGGGACTTGGGGATTGATGGATATTTCAATGTCGATCCCACAAGGTGAATTTATCTATGTTGTTGGTCCGAGCGGCGCCGGTAAATCGACATTGTTCAAACTGCTGCTGAAAGAAGAGGAGTCATCAACAGGGGCGATCCAGATTGGCAATGTTCTGTTATCACAAGTCAAAGAACGCCAGCTCTATATGATTCGGCGTCAAGTTGGCGTGATTGGACAGGAAGATTTGCTCCTGCCATATCTGACGAGTGCCCAAAATGTCGACTACGCGTTGCGTGTTCTGGGCCTTTCAAGAAAAATCAGGCAGGAAAAAACCACCAAAGCACTAGCGTTGGTGGGCATGCTTCCGTATAAAGACCGTCTGCCGGAAGAATTATCTGCCGGACAGCGCAAAAAAATTGCCATTGCCCGTGCGATTGTGACTGACCCTGCTGTTTTGATCGCGGATGAGCCTACTGGCAACTTAGATGTTAAATCCGCTGTCGAGATCATGAAGCTGTTTTTGCGCATCAATCAACTGGGAACGACTGTTTTATTGGCTACCCATGACAGTACAATGGTCAATTCAGTCCGCAACCGTGTCTTAGAATTCAACAATGGCCGCTTGGTCCGTGACGAGCAGCAAGGTGGCTATACAAAATATGCAGACCCAAAAGATACATATGTCTGGTAAGACAGCTTAACTTTTCTGGCAAATGATCCGATTAAGGAACTAGAAGATTGTTTTCATAATCGGATCAAGAGGGAGTGAAACATGGGGTATCAAGTGAAGAGCGAATCTTGATAAAACCAATACCACAACTGCGTAGTTTGCAAAGGAAAGGATACTGTCATGAAGAAAAAGATACAAACTGCCATCAAAAAAATCCGCCTCGCTGCACTGATTCCTATCGGATTCACGTTGCTGGTGTTGCTGGGCTGTTACTTTTTTGTCATCCATGGACATGGAGATGCACAAATCGCCAGAAGTTTCATCCTATTTTCAGTTATCGTCCTGTTATTAGAAATCATCTTGCTGGTAGCGATGGCTTATCTCATCAAAAAACAAGCAACTAGCGGAATGGACACCCTCTTATCCGAACTAGAAACGGTGAGTTCAGGGGATCTTTCGCATATCGAAGACATTGGCACTGACGATCAAACATCGACCTTTGGCCAAGTACAAAATCGATTTCAAGGTGTTTTGAATACGTTCAAAGCAGTTATCGTTGGGATGCATGAAGAAAGCAGTCGAATGGGAAAAATGGTGGGGGATTTGACAAGTACATCAAAAAATGCCAAAAACTCCATTGAAAATGTGCGTCAGACAATGAATGCCATTGCGGATGCCACCAGTTCACAAGCGTCGGAAGCAGAACAAACGTCTTTCGATATGGATGATTTGGCGTTGAGCATCGAAGAGATCCACAAAGAGATCGAATTGATGAACGGCTACGTTGGACAATCACAAAATAGCAATATCCATAACTCAGAAATGATGTTCCATGTCTTTGAAAGCTGGGAAATCGAGCGCCAAAACCAAGCAGAATTGGTTGAAGGCATGAATGACATGAATGAAGATATCCAAAGTATCGGAAAAATCGTCCAATTGATCAACGATATTTCAGATCAAACCAATTTGTTGGCTTTGAATGCGTCCATCGAAGCCGCTCGGGCGGGAGAAGCTGGTCGCGGGTTTGCCATTGTCGCTGAAGAAGTACGGAGTTTGGCAGAACAAAGCAGTCAATCGACAAAGAGCATTCGCAGTATCATCGAAGCGATTCGCAAGAAATCAGAAAAAGTCGTTTCTGCTGTAACAGAATCCTTTGAAGGCGGCGAAAAGCAAACCAATAATATCAACAAAGCCATCGAATCTGCCAATGAAATATCGGATGTTGTGGAAAAATTAGTGTCAAGTATTCAAGCAGTAGAAGCCCACATCACGGGAATCGTTGAGAAAAAGGATATGGTACAAGTATCCGTCAGCAATATCTCGGCAGCTGTTTCTGAAACATCTGCTGGTACCCAAGAAGTGACTGCCAACTTAGAAGATTTCTATTTGGTGGTAGAAGAATTTGAACAAAACGTCCAAGAAATTGAAACGATTGCGACAATTCTAAAATTCCAAGTAGATAGTTTTACATTTTGACGAAGGGAGTAATGGCTAAGATGGAGCAATATGTGATATTTAAAAGTCATCAACAGCTTTTTGCCATTGAGATCCAACATGTGGTGCGGGTAGTTGAAGCAAGTACATTTACCCCGTTGCCAGAAGTTGCTGATTTTGTCTTGGGTGTGCAATCAATTGAATCTGCGATGGTACCGATCATTGATGCCCGCAAGAAGTTATTCCATTCCTTCACCGCAGATTCCGGACAAAATGTCATTCTCTTATGTCAGTGGAAAGACAAATCAATTGGTCTTTATGTCGAGGAAATCGTGGGTATCCAGCCGTTGTCAGAAACCGAGAATCAGCAAGATCTTGCAGTGACTGGATTGAAACAAGATTATGTCACAGCTTTTCTACAGAAAGAAGATGCCTTAGTGCTGGCATTAGATTTAGATTTTCTCTTCAGCTATGAAGAAGAAGCAGCATTGCTGGCAGGCATCAATGCTTACCGGGATGATGACGATGGCGCAAATGCTGACGACGAGTGAAGAAGTCCATGTGGGCATCTCTGAGTATAAAATTGCCGCCGCACCAGCAAAGCTCATGACTGTCGGTCTAGGTTCTTGTATCGGCACGATCGTTTATGACCGTCAAAATCAGATTGGCGGCTTAAGTCATATCATGTTGCCAGATAGTCAACCCTTCGCGCATCGACAGACGGTCAAAATCGAGAAATTCGCTGATTTAGCCTTGCCGGCGATGGTGGCGGAACTCAAACGGCTGCTGCCAGACGCCAAACTGAAAGCAAAGATTGTTGGCGGCGCCAATATGTTTGCTTTTAAACATATCCAAGAAACAGAAACGATCGGCGAAAGAAATATTGCCGCTGTCGAAGGGATTCTGGCTCAGCTAGGCATCCCGATCGTCGGAAAACATGTCGGTGGTTCAGCTGGCAGAACAATGATCGTTGATTTACGAGATTTCCAGACGGTGGTTCGTCAAGCAAACAAGGAAATCGTTTATGTATAAAAGGAGTACGTCAAAATGAAAAAAGTGATGATCGTCGATGATTCGGCATTTATGCGCAAAGTGGTGACGGATCTATTGCATCAAATGCCAGATGTTGAAGTAGCAGCTGCTGCCCGAAATGGCAAACAAGCCCTTGATTTCCTGGCCAAAGAATCTTTCGATTTGGTGGTCATGGATGTAGAAATGCCAGTCATGAATGGATTGGATACCTTGAAGGCGATCAAATCCAGTTCAAGTACGCCAGTGATCATGCTGAGTGCCTCAAGCAATCAAGAAACGACGATTGAAGCATTGGCGCTAGGTGCCCGTGACTTTGTGGAAAAGCCCGTCAATTTATCGACCATCCAAGCGGAATGGATCGAGGAATTTCATCAAAAGATCGCGTCGATCGATCAACCGCTGATTGCGACACCAGCCAGATCTACCGCAGCTATGACCAAATTGACACCGCATCAACTGCCTACGGCTTTGCAGGCGTTGGTGATTGGTGCTTCTACCGGCGGGCCGCGGGCGCTGCTAGGGATCATTCGGCAATTGCCTGCCCGGCTGCGCTGTCCGATTTTTATCGTTCAGCATATGCCGGCTGGTTTCACTGCATCATTTGCCAAACGCTTAGATACTGAAACCCAGACCCCCGTCCATGAGGTAGTAGATGGCATGCCGATCACCAATCATATTTATCTATGTCCTGGGGATTATCATATGACGATCCAACAAGGGCGTCTATACCTAAATCAAGAGCCAAAACTACACGGTACGCGTCCGGCAGTGGACTTTCTGTTTCACTCAGCAGCCCGCGCGTACCCCCAGCAATTGGCGGCAGTGGTTTTGACTGGCATGGGAAAAGACGGCACAGCAGGCTTGCGCAGTATTCAAGAAGTAGGCGGCTATACGATCGTTCAAGACAAAGAGAGTTGTACAGTCTTCGGTATGCCCCGGTATGCGATAGAACAAGGTGTGGTTGATGAGGTCTTGCCTTTATCAAGCATTGAATCAAAAATTGCACAGATGGTTAGGTGAAATGATGGATACTGAATTTGCCTTATTCAATACATGGGTCGAACAGACATTAGGGATTCGATTGGCGGATTACAAAGAAAATCAAATGCAGCGTCGTATCTTGACGATCATGGCCCATAGCGGTGCCAACAATTTACAAGAGTATCAACAGTTGATCGCGACAGATCCAACAGTCAAAGCGGCCTTTCTATCCCATATCACGATCAATGTGACAGAGTTTTACCGCAATAAAGTCTTATTTGATGCTTTCGAGCGGATTTTGACTACGCAGATCCTGCCTGCCAACACCAGTCCAAAAATTTGGAGTGCGGCTTGCTCGATCGGTGCGGAACCTTACACGATTGCGATGATCTTAGCGAAAAAACAAGTAACAACTGCCAATGTATTGGCAACAGATATCGATACAGTGATTTTGAACAAAGCCAAACAAGGCATCTATCGAGCGCATGAATTGCGGAATGTTCCGGCGGAAGAATTGGAACGCTATTTTACCCCCATGGAAAAAAATCAATTTCAAATCAAGCCGGCGCTAAAGCGGCAGATTCTTTTCAAGCAGCATGACTTGTTGAAAGACCGTTATGAACGCAATGTTGATGTCATTGTCTGCCGAAATGTCACGATCTACTTCAAAAGTGATGCCCGCGATACCGTCTACCAGAAGTTCAGCGATGCATTGGTACCAGGAGGGATCTTGTTTACAGGTGCAACCGAAACGATCAATTTTGCTGAAAATTTTGGCTTGAAGAAAATCGATTCATTCATTTACCAGAAAATATAACTTCGAAAAGGAGGGATCTGATTGGACGACAATAGTGTTTACCGAACGCTGTTTTTTGAAGAAACCGATGATCATTTGACTCAGTTGAATGACCATGTGCTATTGCTAGAAAGCAACCCGCAAGATATGGATCTATTAAATGACATTTTTCGTTCAGCCCATACGTTAAAAGGGATGGCAGCTACAATGGGCTATGATGTCATGACACAGCTGACGCATAAAATGGAAAATATTTTCGATTTATTCAAGACAGGTGCGCTGCCTGTCACAAATCAAGGGATATCGCTGATATTCAAGTGTCTAGATCGCTTATCTGAATTGGTAGAAGATTTGCGGGAAGAACGCACACTGCAGCCTGCGCAAATTACTGATTTGCTGCAAGAGCTGGATCAAGTGGAGCAGGGATCAACCGGAATGGCTGCTGTAACGGGCGCTAAGGATCTTACACCAGCATCGCAGCAAATGCTGCAGCCGCAGCTAGACAGGATCGATGAATCAGACCGCTATGTCATCGAACAAGCCGCCGCAGATGGCTACCATGCACTGCAAATCGCTGTACGCTTAGATGAACAGTCGTTGTTGAAAGGACCAAGAGCCTTTTTGATCATGGAAAAATTAGGTCAGGCTGGGGATATCCTTTACACGAATCCCGATGCGCAAACAATCGAAGAAGGAGCCTTTGCTTCTGATTTTTCCCTCATCTTTTTGACCCAGCTGTCTGAAGCTGAGATTGAAAAGAATATCGCCAGCAACAGTGAGATCGCGTCTTTCTTGGTCGAACCGTATGCTGCCAAGAAGGTACAAGATACGGCCGTTTCTATCGCAGCGACTGAGCCGAATGCAGTGGCGCCACAAGCCAGCAGATCAACAGCGGCAGCCCATTCAACAGCCAGCAATCAATCGATTCGGGTCGATTTGCATCGACTAGATTCATTTTTAGATTTGGTGTCTGAGTTGGTGGTCTATCGGAATCAATTGGAAGATGTCAGTGAGCGAGAACAGTTGGAAGCTGTGAAAGAACCACTAGAACATGTATCTCGTTTGACCTCCGAGCTGCAAGATTTGGTATTGCGCATCCGCATGCAGCAGGTCAATGTGGTCTTTAGCCGATTCCCACGCATGGTACGAGATCTATCCAATGAATTGCAAAAAGAAATGGATTTGGTGATCGAAGGGGAGGAAACGGAACTAGACAAAACGGTGGTTTCTGAACTAAGCGAACCACTGGTGCATTTACTTCGAAATTCCGTCGATCACGGCATCGAATCGCCAGCTGAACGAGAAGCATTAGGGAAACCGCGGAAAGGAACGATCCGCTTGGCAGCTTCTCAGGAAGGCAATCGCGTGATGATCACGTTAGAAGATGACGGGAAAGGTTTGGATCCACAAGTGATCAAAGCCAGCGCAGAGAAAAAAGGCTTGGCTACTGCAGGTCTTTCAGATGAAGAACTACAACAATTGATTTTTCATCCCGGATTTTCCACAGCCCAAGCGGTCACGAATATCTCTGGCCGGGGTGTTGGCATGGATGCCGTTCAATCAAAGATCACCCAACTAGGCGGCACGATCGATATGAAGAGCCAACCGAATCAGGGTACCCAGTTTTTGATCAAATTGCCATTGACCTTGTCAATCATTCAAGCATTGATGGTTCGTGTCGGGCAAGAGGTCTTTGCGATCCCGTTGAACTTAGTCGAGCGAGTGGTTATGATCCAAGAAAGTGACCTGATCCATACTGTATCAGATGAAGTCTATCGTTATCAGGAAGAACTGATTCCAATCGTGCGCACAGATAGTTTGTTGGGCATCAAAGGAGATCAAGTGGAAAAGAAATTTGCGATCATTGTCAACAATGAGCAGCAATTCCATGGTATTTTAGCGGATGAACTCATTGGGCAACAAGAGATTGTCATCAAAAAAATCGATCCTCTGTTGCAAAAACTCAATCGTTACCAAGGGGCAACGATACTCGGGGATGGCTCTATTGCATTGATTTTGGATATTCATGCAATTTGTCAAGAAAAAGTGGTGGACACACGATGAGATACGATGCACTGCAAGTTGATGCGTTACGAGAAATGATCAATATTGGCGGCGGACATGCCGCGACTAGTCTATCTAAAATGGTGGAACAGCCCATCGATATGCGGGTGCCGGAAGTAACGGTGTTGTCCTATGAGGCGCTTTATCAGCAGATCATTGCTGAAGATCAAGAGGTCCATGTGGGCATCAGCCAAATCGAAGGCGCATTTGAAGGGATCTTATTGTTCGTTCTGTCCGAAGCCGCGGTGGCAAAACTGCAGCAGTTGATGATCCAAGGTCCGGTGTCGCCAGAAGTCAAGCAATCGATGATCAATGAAGTGACCAACATCATCACCAATTCTTTCTTGATGGCCGTCAGTCAATTGCTGGAAGTAGAGCTGACAGCGTCTCTTCCACAAGCCCACTATGACTTCTTTGGTTCAGTGATCAGTTCATTATATCTGGCCATGAATCAATATGATGATCAAGTGATGGTGATCAGAAATGAATTTATCTATGCCGAAGAAACATTAGACGCATCCCTGTTTCTGATTCCGGAAACCGGTGTACTAGAACGAATTTTTCAATCTTTAGGAATTTGAGAGGAGCACATACAATGTCAAAAAAAGTATTGATCGTTGATGACGCAGTTTTTATGCGGATGAAATTAAAGGATATCTTAGAAAAGAACGGCTATGAAGTGGTGGGAGAAGCCCAAAATGGCCAAGAAGCATTTGAAAAATATCAAGCGACTGCACCTGATTTGGTGACGATGGATATCACGATGCCGGAAGTAGATGGTTTAGAAGCATTGAAATTGATCCGTACCTTTGATGCCAGCGCGAAAGTTGTGATGTGCAGTGCGATGGGGCAACAAGGCATGGTTATGGATGCCATTCGCGCAGGAGCTGTCGATTTTATCGTTAAACCTTTTGATACAGACCGCGTGATCACAGCCATCGATAAGGCATTCGCGTAGCCAAGGAGGGGTATATCATGCAAATGATCCTGTTCAAAATGGACCAGCAGCATTATTTGATCTCTGCCGATACTGTCGAGGAAGTGATCGATGCGCCGACATTTACCCCTGTGCCGCTGGCACCAAAATGGGTGAAAGGCTTGATCAATCTGCGGGGATCCGTTGTAACGGTCATCCGTTTGGCAGAGTTGATCCCAATCACAAAGCCAAGATACGAAAGAAATGTGTTGATCATGAAAAAAGCAGATGAACGTAAAGGTGTTTTAGTTGAAGAAGTGATCGAAGTGATCGACGTCTTGCCAGAAGCCATCCAATTGAGCAAACAAGAGGCTGCTTATTCAGCTGGCATCGTGTCATTGGGTGAATCTGTAGCAAGTGTCATCAGCATCGATCAGATGATTTTTTAAAAATGGGGGATTAATGTGGATCAGGTATTGACGCAGCAAGAGATTGATTTATTGTTGAATGCGATGAGCACCGGCGAGATCGATCAGGAGATCATTGAAATAGAAGATAGACAGCCAAAAGTGAAAGCCTATGATTTTCGGCGGCCAACGAAATTATCGAAAGAATACGTCAATACCCTGCACATGATCTTCGAAGATTTTTCGAAACTCAGCAGCAGCATGTTGTCTACCCAGTTACGGACGAACGTATCTTTACAACTTGCGGCGATCGAACAAGTCAGTTATGACGAATTTATCCATTCGATCCCGAAGTTTACTTTGTTAGGGCTGTTTCATTCACAACCTTTAAGCGGCTTGCAGTTGATCGAACTCAATCCGCAACTGTGTATGCTTTTAGTAGAATTGCTTTGCGGTGGCTTAGATGTTTATCAAAACAAGCCGATTGAGATGGATCTAGGCGACAAAAAAAGTTTTACCGATATCGAAACGGCTATTTTAGAAGAAGTCGTTGCCCAATTTGTGCAAGTTTATCAAAATGTTTGGCATGATATCGTCGCGTTGGATTCCGTTTTGGACGGATTAGACACCAACCCGCAATTGCTGCAAAACATGTCACCCAATGAACCGGTTGTGCTGGTGACTTTTACCATGAAAATTTTTGATGTCAAACATTTTATCAATCTTTGTGTGCCCTACGTGTTCTTTGAAGGCATTATCGACAAGCTGAGTTTCCGCAATTGGTTTGACAGCAATCAGCCCGTCAGCCAAGAAGACAGCCTCGAATTGCAGCGGAGTTTGAATGGAGTAGGCTTGAATGTGGAAGTGTTATTGGGACATGCCCAGATGCGCTTATCCGAGTTTATCCACTTAGAAGCAGGGGACGTGATCCAACTGAACAAAAAAATCAGTGAGCCATTAGATACATATATTGACGGCAAACCTTTTTTTAGGGCCAAACCAGGTCAGCAAAACGAGCGCTTAGCCATTGAATTACTAGACAAGTTAGAAGAGGAGCAAGAATAATGAGTGAAAGTTTGACCCAAGCAGAGATCGATGCCTTGTTGAGCCAAAGTGCACCAACACAACCAGCCGGTCTTGAAGAACAAGTAAAAGTTGATATTATCGGTGAAGTCGGCAATATTTCGATGTCCCAAGCGGCCACCACCTTGTCCTCGATCTTAGACCGTCGCGTCAGTATCACGACACCTCGGGTAGCGAAAATCAAATTTGGTGAAGTTTTGCAAGATTTGACCGCACCGAAAGTGGCGACCACTGTTGAGTTTAAAGAAGGATTGTTGGGCAGCAATTTGATGCTGCTGGAAGTCAAAGATGCCATTGTGATCGCCGACTTGATGATGGGCGGGACAGGCGAAACAGCCAACACACAATTCACTGAATTAGAATTGAGTGCTGTGGCTGAAGCGATGAACCAAATGATTGGGACTGCCTCTACATCAATGGCGACGATGATCAGCCGGAAAGTCGATATCTTGCCACCAATCGTCAAATTATGGGAAACACCCGCCAATATTGAATATGCGGCTATCGACGCCGAAGAAGAAATCTATTGCATTTCATTTTCGCTGCGTGTTGAAGGGTTGATCGAAAGTGAAATCATGCAAATTTTCACGGACCATGTCGTCAATGATATCGCCGATGCGATGCTATCGGATAAGGCCACTGTTGTTACACGTGAAACACCAGTTGAAGAAACACCAGCAGCACCCGTTACACCTCAAGCAGAACCAATAACAGAGAAAGCACAAGTTGAAGTCAGCAAGCCAGCTTTCCAAACCCTTGCAACAAAATCCGTCAATGAGGGGGACAATTTAGACTTGATTTTAGATGTCCCACTTGATTTGAGTGTGATTTTGGGCCGCAGCAAAAAATCGATCAAGGAAATTTTATCTTTCAATACCGGTTCCGTGATTGAATTAGACAAGTTGACGGACGAACCATTAGAAATCTTATTGAATGGCAAATTGATCGCTACCGGTGAAGTTGTCGTGATCAATGAAAACTTTGGTGTTCGGATCACCAATATTCTTTCCCAAAAACAACGGATCCATAATTTACATTAATTTGTGCAAAACACAAAAAAGTGAAACAAAATGGTTTAACTTTTTTGTGTTTTGTCCGATAGTATAGGGTAGAAGAGCGAGAACGGAGGAGAATCTATGAAAATCGAAAGAGGTTATGCCGAATATACCGACAAAGCCATCCAAAGAGATGCTGTCAAACAAAGCAAACCAGCCACCGCAGAAGTCAAGAAGACTGTCGATGTTCAATTATCCGAAACAGCCCAAGCGATGCAAAAAAGTGCCAGCCAGGAAACCAGTCGCAGTGCCAGGGTCGCTGAATTGAAACAAGCAATCAAAGCTGGGACCTATCAAGTTTCAGCCGAAAAAATTGCTGACAACATGCTGGCGCAAGACAAGCAGGTTGATTAGATGAATAGTCGTGAATTTGAACGCCAACTGCAGCAGTTTTCACGACTGCTCAAAAAAGAAAAAGATATTTTGATCAAAAATCAAGCAGCCCAATTGTCAGGACTGGTTGAGAAAAAATCAGCATTTGTACCGATTTTATCTAGTTATGAAGGAGAAATCACAGCAACCATTCAAACGTTGGTAGCGGATATCCAAATCCAGCAACAGGAGAATCTATTGTTGACGCAACAAGCTATCAGTTTTCAAACAGTGTTGATGGAAGCTGTGAAAGACAATATCAAAACACCCGCCAATACCTATTCAAAATATCAAACCAAACCAAGCGTTTCCACCGCAATCATTGACCAAGACATGTAAGGAGTAGAAAGATGACAGGATTATTTGGTACTTTAGGGACAGCCACACGGGGGATGACCGCCAACCAAACAGCGCTGCAAACGACCAGTCACAATATTGCCAATACCAATACAGACGGCTACTCACGACAAAGGGTCAATCTGCAAGCGGAAGCTTCGTATAATATCGCGGGTGTCGGCAGTATTGGCATGGGCGTTAAAGTCGGCAGCGTCGAACGTATCGTCGATGACTTCGTGATTGGTCAAGTGCGTAATGCCTATTCCAACTATACATATTATGAACAAAAAGCAGATATCTTAGGACAATTAGAAAGCATCATGAATGAACCCTCAGACAATGGATTGTCTAGCCAGTTGGCGACAATGTTTGATTCGTGGACATCATTGGCCAATAATCCCGAATTGGACACAGCCAAAACATTGGTATTAGAAAATAGCAGTACATTTGCTGATACGGTCAACCAAATGGCAACTCAAATGACGCAATTACAGAGTGATACGACGGACACGATTGAAAAATCGGTCCTAGATTTCAACGAAAAAGTCAAAGCACTGCAATCGCTGAATGAGCAAATCTATGGCTTAACGACGAGCGGGGGAACGCCCAATGATTTATTGGATACGCGTGATAGCTTATTGAAGGACCTCTCCGGATTAGCAGGTATCGAAACAACGACCGATGCCTACGGTCGCGGATTTGTTTCAATCAGCGGCCAAACGATTTTAAATGCAGATACCCGCAATACTTTGAGTGTCGTTGTCGGCCAATCTGACACAGGCGCCATGATATCGAAAGATGGCAACCCATTAAATCCTTCGGAAACCATCAGTGGCACCTATCCTGTCGGGACAGTGTTGTTGAGTGAGGCTTCAGACACAGGAACAACTTATCAGGAACTACCGATCAAGGAAGGCACGATTGGCGGATTACAGGCTTCAGCTACTGAGATCAGCAGCCGCCTCAATGAGTTGAACCAATTCACGACCACAATTGCCCAAGCCATGAATATGGTCTTTACTGGTGGCGCGTCAAGTACCAGCGGCTTATTTGACCTAAGTACCGACGATACCGGCGCAGCCACTACGATCCGTGTCAGCCAATCATTGTTGGACAATCCAAGCCTAGTCAAAGCCGGGATGACAGACGCTGCGGGAGATGGCACTTTGGCTGCTGCCATGGCGAAATTAAGCACCACCAAACTAGATTTCCCTCTTTCTGAAACAACGCTGGCCTCATTTGATGCAGCAACATTGACCTTCAGCAATGCAACATCAGGAATGACAGTCAATAGCTACTTCAATAGTATCGTGACCAAGAATGGAATCTCAAAACAGCAAGCCGACAACACAGCCAGTGCACAGTTGTCCTTGCTGAACCAATTAGAATACAAAAACCAATCGGTATCTGGCGTGTCAATCAATGAAGAGATGTCAGATGTGATTCGTTTTCAACAAGGATTCCAAGCCAATGCCCGACTGATTTCAGTGGTGTCGGAAATGCTGGATACCTTGATCAACCGGACAGGAGTGTAACAGCATGCGTATTTCAAATAATATTACTTACAGTGATTTCATGCGAAATCTAAGCACCAATGCCTCCAAAGTCCAAACGACCTTGAATCAGATCTCTAGCATGAAAGAAGTCAGTAAGTCCTCTGACAATCCACTGCTGGTGTCGAAAATCATGGATCTCAATGTGTCATTGAGCAAAAACGAAACCTACAGCAATACCATCGCCGATAGCATCTCCTGGACAAAAGCGCAAGATGCAACGTTAGACAGTGTCAGTACCTCGATGTTGCGGATCCGTTCGTTGATTCAGTCTTCAGCGAATGCCACGGCTGGCAGTGATGAGTTAAAAGCCAACCAGTCTGAGATCGAACAAGAAATCAGTGGTATCGTCGAATCCTTGAATACCAATTTTGATGGCCGCTATCTATTCAGTGGCACCAACACCACAACTGCCCCCTTTGAAGTGATCAAAGACAATGATGCCATCGTTGGCATCAAATATAACGGCACCAGTCAAGATTTGCCACGAGAAATTGCTAGTGGTGTGTCAGTGAATCTGATGGCAGACGGCAGTCGCCTGATGAACGAAACCGGCACGGCAACAGATCCTGAAAACTTGAGCACCTATTTCAATGACTTACTGTCTGCATTACGCAGCGATGATAAGGATGCCCTTAGCGGCGATTTATTGGCAGCCCACGATACGTATGCCAATAATATTGTCAACGTCCGTGCCCAGATCGGCACATTGTATAACCGGTTGGAGGCAGCCGCAGATCGGAATGAAACAGAGAATTTGAATCTGACCGAAACCCTCTCCAACAAACAAGATGTGGATGTTGCCGAAAAATACATGGAATATCAAAATCAAATGACTGCCTACCAAGCTACACTAGCCATGGGGACCAAAATCATGCAAATGACGATTTTGGATTATATCAACTAAATCCAGAATCACCGACTTTCACTTTTGGTGAAAGTTTTTTATTTTTTTCGCAAAAAAGACTTAACCCACCCCACATTCTGCCGATACATAGTATCAGAGGGCAACCTTAGCGAATACACACAATTAGGAGGAACTATACATGAGAATCAATACGAATGTTTCAGCATTAAATACGTACTCAAGCTTAACTAGCGCCAATGCATCAAAAAGTGCATCTCTATCTAAATTATCTTCAGGCTTACGAATCAACAAAGCCGGCGATGACGCAGCAGGACTAACGATCTCAGAAAAAATGAAAGGCCAGATTGGCGGCTTATCACAAGCGAAAAGCAACGCCCAAGACGGTATTTCATTGATCCAAACTGCAGAAGGCGCCTTGAACGAAACCCACAGTATTTTGGGTCGTATGCGTGATTTGGCAGTGCAAGGAGCCAACGGTACGCTGACTACCGAAGATCGGGATGCGATTAATGAAGAATATACTGCACTTACAAAAGAGATTGATCGAATTAGTCAAACAACGCAATTTAACAAACAAGATCTGTTAACTGGCGGCAATTCAAAAGATTCAGGTGCTACTCAATCATTTACTTTTCAAATTGGCGCAAATTCAGGTCAAACTATGAGTGTTGATATTGACAATATGGGTGCTGAAGCTTTGGGCGTAAAAGGATTGACCTTTGGACCTGCAGTTAAAGAAACTGAAGAAACTGGAGAAACTGAAGAAACTGAAGAAACTGGAGAAACTGGAGAAACTGAAGCTACCGGTGAAGAAGGTAATTCTGCGGCAGTCGCTGCAGATAAAAATCCTATTGATGCTATTGACGCAGCAATTTCTCAAGTATCGAAACAACGCTCTAAATTAGGTGCTGCCCAAAATCGTCTAGAACACACAATCAACAACTTAGGTACTACTGAAGAGAACTTATCTGAAGCCAACTCACGTATCCGTGATGTAGACATGGCGAAAGAAATGATGAGCTTTACGAAGAGCAATATCCTTTCTCAAGCAGCAACATCAATGTTGGCACAAGCAAACTCTATGCCAAACAGCGTATTGAGCTTGCTACAAGGATAAGCACCTTTGCTCTTATCTTTACTTACAAGAACTGTCTGGGGGAAGGGCAGTTCTTGTTTACATAGAATACCGCTTTTGTCTTTTACTTAAATCAGAAATGAGGCATGTTGTATGGCGATCGATCCGATTTCCCTAGATGGGGTGACTAAAATCACACCGGTTCTACCGGTTGAACCAATCAAAGACAGCCAAGTGCTGACGGCGAATGACCAAAACGAAGCACACGATAAGCAAACAGAGATCCATTATTTCTCGAAAAAAGACCAAGCATCGATCAAGGCTTCGGTGGAAACGTTGAACCACAAATTGTTAGGCAAAGACATGAAATTGGCTTACGAAGTCCATGAACGAACTGGCCGCACCATGGTTCGGCTCATTGATATGCGAACGGAAGAAGTCATCAAGGAAATACCGCCAGCCAATATGTTAGATGTCATCGGCAAGATTTGGGATGACATGGGTATTGCTGTCGATCGAAAGGGATGAAACTATGGCAAGTGTCACCAGTAGTTCAGGTATCAGTACTACATTAGGCAGTTATTCAGGGATCACATCAGATGATATCGAGAGTTTATTGGCGGCTGATTCCGTCAATAAGACCCGGGCGCAAAACAAAATCACCACGATCACTGCCCAAAAGACAGCATGGAGTGATAT
>Ga0308161_1001032_pt1 | contig 36643 bp, 34 predicted proteins | sample PhyFR2_FD_201034 | JGI IMG/M metagenome (GOLD analysis project Ga0308161, IMG submission 201034) | Phyllosphere microbial communities from UC Gill Tract Community Farm, Albany, California, United States - DLSLF.R2 | ecosystem: Host-associated > Plants > Phyllosphere > Unclassified | place: USA...
GCAGTGAAATCGCACCGGTTACCCCGCCCGGTGCTGGCAGCTGGAGCGCCGCGATGCTCGAACGCGGGCGCCAGGTGGCAGCGGCCGGCGACTGCGCCGTGTGCCATACCGTCAGCGGCGGCAAGGTCAATGCCGGCGGGTTGGCCATGCACACGCCCTTCGGCACGCTCCACACCACCAACATCACGCCCGATCCGGAAACCGGCATTGGCCGCTGGTCATTCGCCGCCTTCGAACGGGCCATGCGCGAAGGCATCAGCCGTGACGGCCGTCACCTGTACCCCGCGTTTCCCTACACCTCGTTCCGCGTCATCAACGACGCCGACATGCAAGCGCTGTATGCCTACCTGATGTCGCAGACCCCGGTACGCCAGCAAGCGCCCGCCAACCAGATGCGCTTCCCGTTCAACCAGCGACCGCTGATGGCTGGCTGGAACGCCCTGTTTCTGCAGCGCGGTGAATATCAGGCCGACCCGCAGCGCAGCGATCAGTGGAACCGCGGCGCCTACCTTGTCGACGGTCTCGGTCACTGCACGGCGTGCCATTCGCCGCGCAACCTGATGGGCGCCGAGAAAGCTGGCAGCAGCTACCTGGCCGGCGGGATGGTCGATGGCTGGGAAGCACCGGCCCTCAATGCGTTGGGTAAATCATCCACCCCGTGGACCGAAGACGAGTTGTTCAACTACCTGAGTACCGGATTTTCTGACAAACACGGTGTGGCGGCCGGCCCCATGGGCCCGGTGGTCAGCGAGCTGGCGACGCTGCCGGAAAGCGACGTGCGTGCCATCGCCCATTACCTCGGCTCACTCGATGGCGAACCTCAGTCGCAGGCGACCAAGGCACCGCAGCCGGCTGAAACACACGTTTCATTGAGCAATGGCGAACGCGTGTTCAAAGGCGCCTGCATGGCCTGCCACAGCGATGGACAGGGGCCGAAACTGTTCGGCGTCAGCCCGTCGATGGCGGTGAACAGCAACGTTCACAGCGACCTGCCAGACAATCTGCTGCGGGTGATACTGCATGGAATTCCTACCCCCGCCACCCGTGACCTGGGCTACATGCCAGGCTTCAAGGACAGCTTGTCGGACCGACAGGTAGCCGATCTTGCGGCGTACCTGCGCCAGCGTTTTGCAGGTGACAAGCCCGCCTGGCAAGGGCTCGCCGCCACGGCCGCGCAGGTTCGCGCCAACCCAGGCAGCCATTGAGGTCAGCGGCGCAGACCGCGCAGGACAAGGTCACTGATGAACGCCAACCAGTCGGCCTTGGCCTTGGGGTCTGCCAGGTCCACGGCCAAGAACGAACTGAGCGTATGGCGGTTGGAGTTATAGAAATAGCAGAGCGAAGCAATCATCAGGTAGGCGTGGGTGATGTCGATGTCGTCGCGAAACAGGCCTTTCGCCTGGCCCGCGTCGATGATCGGCCGCAGCACGCCAACCGCTTCGCCCGACAAGGCCTTGAGGTTTTGCGACTTGCGCGCATGCTCGCCTTGGTGAAGGTTCTCAGTGGCCAGCAGGGTGACGAATTCGGGGTGTTGCACGTAATAATCCCAAATGAATGCCACCAGCGCACGCACCGCCTGTTCAGGGTTGGCCAAGTCCAGCTGCAGCCCGGCTTCGGCCTGGTTGAAGCTGGCATAGATGTGCTCCAGCACACTGATGAACAGCTTTTCCTTGTTGCCGAAGTAGTAGTAGATCATTCGGTCGTTGGATTTCGCCAGGCTGGAAATCTGCTCGACGCGCCCACCGGCGAAGCCTTCCCTGCTGAAGACCTGTACGGCAGCCTTGAGGATGTTGTCCCGGGTGCGGTCGGCCTGTTGGGCACGGATACCGGTTTTGCGCGTTTGCATGGAGGTCCCTGTGGAGGTGACGAGGGGAGTCACACTGCCATATTAGATGGGTATTGCGTAGCCTTTGGGCGAGAGGATCGGTGCGAGCGAGGGAGGTGTGACTCAAGTACTGCGATTGGCAACGACGGACACGAGCAGGGCTTGGGCAAAAGGCGGAAATCGTTCGGACACAAAAAAGCCCTGAATTGTCAGGGCTTTTTTGTAGAGAGTAGTGGCGGAAGCGTAGAGATTCGAACTCTAGGATAGTTGCCCATCGACGGTTTTCAAGACCGTTGCCTTAAACCACTCGGCCACGCTTCCAGCTGCTTTGCGGCCGCCATAATACCGGAATGAAACACGCTGTCAAACTCTCTGTGTCGCGGGTTGCAGGAGCTCTGGTAGACTCCTACCATCTTCGACGTTTCATATCTCAGGTTCACCAAGGAGTGTCGCCATGCGCGAACAGGATTATGCCGTACACCACGGCCAGCAGGTCGAGCAGCAGGAGATCAGCAAGGTCCTGCGCAACACGTACAGCCTGCTGGCACTTACCCTCGCTTTCAGCGGCCTGATGGCCTTCATCTCACAGCAGATGCGGTTCGCGTACCCGAACGTGTTCGTCGTGCTGATCGGTTTCTATGGCCTGTTCTTCCTCATCGCCAAGCTGCGCGACTCGGTATGGGGCCTGGTCTCCACCTTCGCCCTCACCGGTTTCATGGGCTTCATTCTCGGCCCTATCCTTAACCGCTACCTGGGCATGAGCGGCGGCGCTGAAGTCGTCAGTTCGGCCTTCGCCATGACGGCGCTGGTGTTCGGTGGCCTGTCGGCCTATGTGCTGATCACCCGCAAGGACATGAGCTTCCTCAGCGGCTTCATCACCGCAGGCTTCTTCGTCCTGCTGGGTGCGGTCGTGGCCAGCTTCTTCTTCCAGATCAGCGGCCTGCAACTGGCCATCAGCGCCGGCTTCGTGCTGTTCTCGTCGGTGTGCATCCTGTTCCAGACCAGCGCCATCATCCACGGTGGTGAGCGCAACTACATCATGGCGACCATCAGCTTGTACGTTTCGATCTACAACCTGTTCATCAGCCTGCTGCAGCTGTTCGGCATCATGGGTCGTGACGACTGATACAACGACGTGTGTGAAGAAGCCCGCCTACGCGGGCTTTTTTGTCCCTGCCGTTTCTACCGAACATGCACAGTCGCAAAGCGGTGGCTGCGCTCAGACTTATTGACTTAAAAGTCAGGTAACGAAGGCGATGATCGCCGAACAGGCGGCTAACCGGCATTCCCCTACCGCATTCCCCATTCTGCCCGTAGAATGCGCTCCTTTTTTATAGACGGGCAGCGCTGCGCAATGAGCTCACAGGAACACAGCCCAGGTGCGACAGCGCCTGACAACGAACTGGTACTGGGTCTGGAAGACAAGCCGCGGCTGCTCATCGGCTTGCTGGCAGCGCTGCAACACCTGCTGGCAATCATTGTGCCCATCGTCACCCCTGGCCTGCTGATCTGCCAGGCGTTGGGTGTCTCTGCCCGTGATACCAACCTGATCGTGTCCATGTCCCTGGTCATCTCCGGCATCGCCACCTTCATCCAGTGCAAACGCTTCGGCCCCTTCGGCGCCGGCCTACTGATCGTGCAAGGCACCAGCTTCAACTTCGTCGGCCCGCTGATTGCCGGCGGGGCCTTGATGGTCAAGCAAGGCACGCCTGTAGAAGGCGTCATGGCCGCCATCTTCGGCGTGGTGATTGCAGGCTCTTTCGTCGAGATGGGCGTCTCGCGCATCTTGCCTTTCGTCAAACGGCTGATCACCCCGCTGGTGACCGGTATTGTTGTGCTGATGATTGGCCTGACCCTGATCAAGGTCGGCCTGATCAGCATGGGCGGTGGTTTTGGCGCCATGGCCAACGGGACCTTTGCCAACGGCGAGAACCTGCTGCTGTCAGGCGTGGTGTTGGCAATCATCGTCATCCTCAACCGCATACCGGTGGTCTGGCTGCGCAGTTGCGCCATCGTCATCGCACTGGCGGCGGGCTATGCCCTGGCCGGCTACCTGGGCCGCCTGGACTTTACCGGCATGCACGAGGCCGCGCTCTTCCAGGTGCCGACACCTTTGCACTTTGGCCTCGGTTTTTCCTGGGCACTGTTCATCCCGATGCTGGTGATCTACCTGGTGACCTCTCTGGAGGCCATCGGTGATGTGACGGCCACCAGCAAGGTCTCGCGCCAGCCCGTGGAAGGTCCGGTGTGGATGCAACGGATCAAGGGCGGCGTGCTGGTCAACGGCGCCAACTCACTGCTGGCTGGCGTGTTCAACACGTTCCCAAGCTCGATCTTCGCCCAGAACAACGGGGTCATTCAGCTGACGGGTATCGCCAGCCGTCACATCGGCGTATGGATTGCGGCGATGCTCATACTGCTCGGCTTGTTCCCCAGCGTTGCCGGGGTGATCCAGGCGGTTCCGGAGCCTGTGCTGGGCGGCGCGGCCATGGTCATGTTCGGTGCCGTGGCAGCTTCGGGTATCAATATCCTGGCCAGCACCCGCCTCGATCGCCGCGCCCTGTTGATCATCGCCGTATCGCTGGCCTTGGGCCTAGGCGTGGCACAGGTACCCGAGTTCCTCGCCCATATGCCAGCGGCGATTCGCAATGTGATGGAGTCGGGGGTTGCCACCGGAGGCATCTGTGCTTTGGTCCTGAACTGGTTCTTGCCCGAGGGCAAGGAGAAGGCCTGACGACCACAGGCCTGCAGCAGCCAGGCCTTTTTGTTTATCATGGCGCGATTCCATAGCACGAGTTCGCCATGAAATTCGCTATCGCGGTGTTTTCCCCCGCACAGGCGCCCGCTTCCCGCCGGGCGCTGCGCTTTGCCGAGGCAGCGTTGGCTGCCGGGCACGGCATCACCCGCTTGTTCTTCTACCAGGACGGTGTGCACAGTGCTTCATCCAATGTGGTAGCCCCTCAGGACGAACAGGACATCGCGCAGCAATGGCGCACGTTCCTACAGGCCAACCAGCTGGATGCGGTGGTGTGCATCGCCGCTGCCCTGCGCCGTGGCGTATTGGACGAACGCGAAGCCAGCCGCTATCAGCGCCCTGCCGTGAACCTGCAGCAACCCTATGAACTGTCCGGGCTCGGTCAGCTGCATGAAGCCGCGCAAACGGCCGACCGGCTGATCTGCTTTGGAGGCGATTGAATGGCCAAGTCCATGTTGATCATCAGTCGCCAGGCGCCCTGGAGCGGGCTGTCTGCTCGCGAAGCGCTGGATATCGTCCTGGCCGGCGGCGCCTTCGATCTGCCGCTGGGCATGTTGTTTCTGGACGATGGCGTGTTCCAGCTTGCCTGCGACCAGCACCCCACCGCCCTTGAGCAAAAAAACCTGGCGGCGAACCTGCAGGCATTACCCATGTTCGGCGTGGACGCGCTATACGCCTGTGGCCACAGCCTGGCACGGCGCGGCATGGCCCACGCAAGCCTTGGCCTGCCGGTAGAGGTACTCGACGATGCGCAGCTTGCGGCATTGATCGCACAGTTCGACCAAGTGGTGACGCTCTGATGACAACCCTGCATGTAATAGCCCACTCCCCGTTTGGTGACGAACGCCTTCACAGCTGCCTGCGCTTGCTGGGCAGCGAAGACGCCGTACTGCTGTGTGGCGATGCGGTCTACGCCCTGCTCTCGGGCAGCGAGCCTTTGCGTCTGCTGGAGCAGGCCGAGTTGGTCGGTCGCCTCTATGCCCTGGAAGAAGACATGCAAGCCAGGGCCATTTCTTCCTCGCTGGCAACGACGGTCGACTACCCAGGCTTCGTTGCGCTGTCCCTGCACCATGACAAGGTCAACAGCTGGTTATGAACACGCTCGATATCGAAGGCAAGGCCATTGCCCTGGACAAGGACGGCTTTCTGGTCAACCTTGAGGACTGGTCACCGGCCACCGCGCAAGGCTTGGCCACCCGCGAAGGCATCGCCCTGACGCCTGACCACTGGGAAATCCTGTCATTGCTGCGCACGTTCTACCAGGAGTACCAGCTCTCGCCCGCCACGCGCCCGCTGATCAAATACGCAGCGCTCAAGCTGGGCCCGGAAAAGGGCAACAGCGCCCATCTGAATCGCCTGTTCAATGGCACTCCCGCCAAACTTGCCGCCAAGCTGGCGGGCCTGCCCAAGCCGACCAATTGCATATGACCAGCCCTCGCCCACTGACCCTGGAAACCCCCGCTGAACACCCCTTCGCCGAGTACGTACGCATCCTTGGCAAAGGCAAGCGTGGCGCGCGCGGCCTGACACGCGAAGAAGCCCGCGCCGCCATGGCTTTGCTGCTGGAAGGTAAAGTCGAAGACGCGCAGCTGGGCGCCTTCCTCATGCTGCTAAGGCACAAGGAAGAAAGCGCAGAAGAGCTTGCCGGCTTCACCGAAGCGCTGCGCGCGCACCTGCAAGCGCCTGCCATTGCAGTGGACATCGACTGGCCGAGCTATGCCGGCAAGAAGCGCCATTTGCCGTGGTACCTGTTGGCAGCCAAGTGTCTGGCCGGCAATGGGGTGCGTATCCTGATGCACGGTGGCGGCGCGCACACCGCGGGCCGCCTGTACAGCGAGCAACTGCTCGCGCTGTTGCACATTCCCCTGTGCCGCGATTGGCAGGCTGTCAGTGAAGCCCTGGACCATCACCACCTGGCCTTTTTCCCACTGCAGGACTGGGCGCCTCAACTTCAGCGCATGATCGACCTGCGTAACACCTTGGGCCTGCGCTCGCCGATCCATTCCCTCGCACGGGTGCTGAACCCGCTCGGCGCACGCTGTGGCCTGCAGAGCATCTTCCACCCGGGTTACCAGGCCGTACACCGCGAGGCCAGTCGGTTGTTGGGCGATCATGCGGTAGTGATCAAAGGTGACGGTGGCGAAATCGAGATCAACCCGGATGTCATCAGCCATCTCTACGGCACCACTGACGGTAAGGCCTGGGACGAAGAATGGCCTGCGCTGAGCGAGCGTCGGCACGTCAAGCCGGCATCGCTTGAGCCCGAGCACATGCTGGCCTTCTGGCGTGGTGAAGTTGAAGACAGCTATGCCCAAAAAGCGGTGCTGGCCACAATGGCGCTGGCGCTTCGCGGGTTGGGGCAAGACCGCGAGCAGGCGTTTGCCCACGCGCAAGGGTGGTGGGCTGATCGCGATCGATCGATTTAACCGATCATACCGCCCCACTCTTTGCGCTATTGGTTCGAACGTCTTTCTCTAGACTGAGCTCCAACGACAAATCGCTTTTGTTAAGGAGCTCATCATGGGCCTGTTGGTCGACGGTCGCTGGCATGACCAGTGGTATGAAAACGGCAAGGACGGCGCGTTCAAGCGTGAAGACTCGCAGCGGCGCAACCCGCTGCCTGCCGCCGAGTCAGGTCGTTACCACCTGTACGTTTCGCTGGCCTGCCCCTGGGCGCATCGCACCCTGATCATGCGCGCGCTCAAAGGCCTTGAGCCGCTGATCGACGTCTCGGTGGTCAGCTGGCTGATGCAAGGTGACGGCTGGACCTTCGACCGCCAGAACGGCTCATCCGGCGATCACCTCGATGGGCTCAAGTACCTGCACCAGCGCTACACCCAGGACGATCCCCATTACACTGGCCGCGTGACGGTGCCGGTGCTGTGGGACAAGCACGAAAACCGCATCGTCAATAACGAGTCGGCGCAGATCGTGCGGATGTTCAACCATGACTTCAATTCGCTGACCGGCAACCTGCTCGACTTCTACCCGCAGCCGTTGCGAGCGGACATCGACGCCTTGAACGAACGCATTTACCCGGCGATCAACAACGGCGTCTACCGCGCCGGCTTCGCGACGACACAGCAGGCCTACGAAGCGGCCTTCGACGAGGTGTTCAGCGAGTGGGATCACCTCGAAGACGTGCTCAGCCGACATCGCTACCTGGCAGGCGAGTACCTCACCGAGGCCGACGTACGCCTGTTCACCACGGCGGTACGCTTCGATGCCGTTTACCACGGCCATTTCAAGTGCAACCTGCGCCGTCTGAGCGACTACCCCAACCTGACCCACTGGCTGCGGGAGTTGTACCAATGGCCAGGGGTAGCAGACACGGTAAACATGCAGCACATCCAGAACCACTACTACCTCAGCCACACCACCATCAACCCCAACGGGATCGTGCCAAAGGGGCCGCTGTTGGACTTCAGCCTGCCCCACGATCGCGCTCGCTTGCCCGGGAAGGGTATATGGGGTGGGAGCTGAATCAGCCTGTGCCCTGGCCAGATGGCATCAGTCGCGCATGAACCCGCCATCGACGTCCATGATCTCGCCGGTCACGAACCCGGCCTCCCGCGAGGCCAGGAAGCATACGGCGGCGGCGATGTCGCGCGGCGTGCCGGCGCGGCCAAGCGGCATCTGTGCGAGCACTTCGGCCCTGGCCTGAGGCGCTAGCGCGCTGGTCATCTCGGTGTCGGTCAGCGCCGGCGACACGGCATTGACGGTGATGGCATAGGGGCCGGCTTCTCGCGCCAGCCCTTTGGTCAACGCGATCACCGCGCCCTTGGCTGCCGCGTAGCAGCTATTGCCCAGCAAGCCCCCCCCACGCTTGCCTGCCACCGACGCGATATTGATGATGCGCCCACTCTGGCGCGCCATCATGCCCGGCAGCACGGCCTTGGCGCAGAAAAACACGCTGTTCAGGTCAATGGCCATTACCCGGTTCCATTCCGCAGTGGTGACCTCCAGCAAGGGGCCGGTCGAAACGATCCCTGCGTTGTTCACCAGGATGTCGACCCCTCCCAACATAGCTTGCACCTGGCCCACCATAGCCTGCACCTGGGCCTCATCGGCAACATCCGCTCCCACCCCAACAGCCTCGATCCCGACTTCTCGCAACCGAGCCGCAGCCGCCTCGGCCGCCTCGGCATCCAAATCGCACACCCCTACTCGTGCACCGGCCTGGCCCAGTGCCATGGCGATCGCATGGCCAATGCCACGGGCAGCGCCCGTTACCAGGGCCGTGCGGCCGGTCAGGGTGAAATTGAGTGCAGCATGCACAACGGGAGTGCTCATGATCGTCATCCATCGAAAGTGGCCGCAGCCAGGCGCGCCTGCTCATTGGCAGCAGGCGGTCGTCAAAGGTGTTGGAGGGTCAGGGCATCAGGCGGTGCCGCAGGCGCCGAGCGCTAATTGCTCCTTGAGCGGGGGAATGTCCAGCCGGCGCATCACCCGGTACAACGAGGGCCGGCAAATCCCCAGAGCGCGGGCCGCCGCCGACATGTTCCAGTGGCAGCTCTGCAAAGCGTGCAACACGTCACTGCGCTCATCGCCTAACGGGGCCGCCCGGCGGATGGGTGTGATGTTGGCAGGCAACGCAGCCGGGGCCTGGCACTGCTCGAGAACGTCCAGCGGCAGGTCGCTGCGCAGCATACGCGGGCCTTCCATCACTGCGCAGGCGTAGCGCACGACCGCCCGCATCTGGCGCAGATTCCCAGGCCAGGTATGGGCCATCAGCAAACTCCACACCTGCGCCAGTACCTGGCGAGGGTCACAGCCTGGAAGCTCATGGGCCACCATGTTGCACAGCAGCTCACCACGGTCCTGACGCTCGCGCAGCGGCGGTAACTGCACTACGCCTGTGGCGATGCGATAGAACAGGTCCTCGCGGAAACTGCCCTCGGCAACACGCGCCGAGAGGTCCTGGTGCGTCGCGCAGACCAGTGCGAAGTTGACCGGGATGCTGCGCTCGGCACCCAGGGGCGTCACCTCACGTTCGGCAATCACCCGTAGCAGGCGCGTTTGTTGTTCCAGGGGCATGTCGCCGATTTCATCGAGAAACAGCACGCCGCCATCGGCTTGCTGAACCTTGCCTTTCTTGCCGCCCGGCAGAGCACCCGAAAACGCCCCGCGGCTGTAGCCGAACAGCTCGCTTTCGATGAGGGTTTCGGGAATGGATGCGCAATTGAGCGCCACCAATGGCGCCGCGCGGCGCTGACTGTGTGCATGCAGAGCGCGGGCGAGGATTTCCTTGCCGGTACCGGTCTCTCCGCGGATCAGTACGGCGATGCCACGCTCCATCAGCCGCAAGGCCCGGTTGAAGGCCTGGCGCACTCCAGGGTCACTGTCTTGAGCGATGTTGCACGCCTCCACGACGGGTTGGGGCGCACGCACGGCAGGGTTACAAGCGGTCATTAGCGTCACCTTTTTTCTTGTTCTATAGCTTTTGACTATGTCGACGGGCGGGCTTGTGACACCGCCTGGGCCGAATGACGTTGCACGGTTCACATTAGGGAGGCGCAGTTATATTTTCCAATACATAATCATGCATCGACTGATACCTTCGAGAGCATCATGATCGAGCTGAGGCATCTGCAGTATTTCCGCACGCTGGCCGAAACCCTTCACTTCGGCCGCGCGGCCGAGCGCTTGCATATTTCACAGCCACCGTTGTCGCGGCAGATCGCGCTGTTGGAAGAAGAGCTGGGGGTCAAGCTGTTCGACCGTTCACGGCGCAGGGTCGAGCTGACGGAGGCCGGCCAGCGTTTCTACCTCGACACCGGCACGGTGTTCGCCGCCTTCGAGCAAGCCAAGCGCAATGCCCTGGCCGCCGCGCGCGGTGCGGCGGGGGCGCTTTCCGTGGGGTTCATGATGTCCACCGCCTACAGCATCACTCCGGCGATCACCCGCCGTTATGCCGCGCTGTTTCCCCAGGTGAACTTGAAATTGACCGAGACGCTGCCATTGGACCTGGCCCAGGACATCACCAGCGGCAACAAGGATGTAGCGATCATGTACCGGCCTCAGGACTGCACGGGCCTGGAAACCGTCACGTTATACCGCGAGGAAATGACCCTGGTACTGCCGCCCGGCCACCGCCTGGCCGAGCAAACCGTTGTGGAGCCACGTGAGCTTGCCGGTGAAACCTTCATCATCGTGCCACGGCGTATTGCTCCTGCCCTGCATGACATGATCTGCAACTACTGCCTCCAGCATGGGGTCACCCCGAACATCGGCCTTGAGATCAACATGCAGCAGACCATCGTCAACCTGGTGGGCGAAGGCCTGGGGGTGGCTATGGTCCCCCGGTCGATGCGCAACATGCGCCTGGCCAGCACCAGCTTCAGGCCCCTGCGCGAAGCACCGGTCATCGAAGTGGTGGCCGTGTGGAAGGCCGACAACCACAACCCCTGCATTGCCACCTTCGTCGAGACGGCCCTGCAAGCCGGGGAACAGGCGACTCGGGAGGATGAGGCGCAACGCGGCGCAGAGCAGTGAGGAACTGATCTGGAAGCCGGCGAATTGTCATGTGAGGCCGAAATCCTGGGGCTGCTCGGCAGCCCCCGCTCAAATCTCCAGAATCCCGGACGCCATGAACCCCCCGTCCACCGGGATCACATGCCCACTGATGTAGGACGCATCATCGGACGCAAGAAACGCCACCGCCCCCGCCATCTCCGCCGGTGTGCCATAACGGCGCAAAGGCACCGCACGGGCATAGGATTCGCGTGTCGCCGCAGAATGCAGTGTCTGCGTCAAGGGCGTGTCCACCGGGCCCGGGGCAATGCCGTTTACCGTAATGCCATGCTCGGCCAGTTCGATGGCCATCTGCCGGGTCAGGCCGATCACCGCTGCCTTCGACGTGCCATACGCGGTGCGCCCCATGCTCGCCCGCATGCCGCTGATGGAGGCAACGTTGATGATGCGTCCCCACCCGTGTTCGCGCATCACCTGCGCAGCGTGCTGGCTGCACAGTAGTGTGCCGGTCAGGTTGACGTTCATCAGCCGCTGCCAGCCTTCCAAGTCCGTGTCCAGAAATGACTGGGTGCGAGCGATACCGGCATTGTTGACCAATACATCACAGCGCCCGCAGCGCGCGCGCAGCTCATCGAACAAGGCCGTGATCGACGCTGCATCACCGATGTCGATCACCAGCGCCAAGGCATCGATGCCCTGCTCGCGCAACCCCTGCACCCTGAGCTCGGCAGCCTGCAGGTCGATGTCGGCCACCACCACCGTGTGGCCATCATGCCCCAGGCGTTCAGCGATGGCCGCGCCGATCCCCATGGCCGCACCGGTGACCAGCGCCACGCGGCCCACGGCAGTTGCAGGCAAAGTCTTTTTCGCAAATTGGCTCATGTCAGCGCTCTCTTAAAGGAAACCGATGGAAATCCACGGGAAGCAGGCAACGACCACCAGCGCCACCAGCAACGCCCCGAGGTACCCCCAGACGCGGCGAATGACATGATCGGATGACGTCTTGCTGATGGCGCACGCAGCGTAGAAACCCACACCCAAAGGCGGTGCGAACAAGCCGATGCCCATGGCCAGGATCACGACCATGGCGTAGTGCACCGGGTGGATGCCGAGCATTTCGGCCAGGGGGAACATCAGCGGGCCGAACAGCACGATGGCCGGGATACCCTCCAGCACACTGCCCAAAATCAGGAAGGTGAGGATGGTCACCACCATGAACCCCATCACCCCGCCGGGTATGTCCTCGATCAGTTCTACCAGCGACTGCGAGAAGCCCGATTGGGTCAGCGCCCAGGCCATCGCCGAGGCCATGCCGATGATCAGCAGGATCGCCCCGGACAAGGCCGCCGCTTCCAGCAACATCGGGTACAGCCGGCGCCATTCGATATGGCGCATGAACAGGTGCATCACCAGCCCCACCAGCACCACGTAGGCCACACCGATGGTCGAGACTTCGGTCGCGGTGGCCGCCCCTTCCAGCACCGCCACCCGGATCAGCAACGGCAGCGCCAGAGCCGGCAGGGCAACCAGGAACGTCTTGGCCACGCGGGACAAGGGTGCCCGCGCAATCGCCGGCGCTTCGTCCTTGCGCGAGCGCCACCAGCACACCACCGCAATGGCCAGGGTGGCCACCACCGCAGGCATCAACCCGCCAATGAACAGCGCCGTGATCGACACGCTGCACACCGCACCGATGGTGATCAGCACCAAGCTTGGCGGAATCGTCTCGGTCATCGCCCCTGTGGCCGACAACAGCGCTGCCAACTCTTCAGGCTTGGATCCGCGCCGCTTCATTTCAGGAAACAGCGCCGGGGCCACTGCCGCCATGTCGGCAACCTTCGACCCTGAAATACCCGACACCAGGAACATCGCCCCCAACAGCACGTATTGCAGGCCGCCACGCACGTGCCCCAGCAGCGAGGCCATGAAATCGATGAGCGTGCGGGCCATGCCCGACAACTGCAGCACCACACCCAGCAACACGAACAGCGGCACGGCCAGCAGGACCATGTGCGACATGCCTTCGTCCATGCGACCGACCACGATCGACAGGGGCGCGTGGGTCGCCAGGGCCAGGTAAGCCATGGTCGCCGTGCCGAACGCAAAGGCAATGGGGATGCCGCCGAACACGCAGGCGCCCAGCAGCACCAGGAAAAACACCACCAGGTTGTAGTTGCCCATCGCTGCCAGTACCGGCTGCGCCAGCCACAAAGCGGCGGCTACCGTAGCCACGACTGCCAACCCGGCCATGAACTGGCGCACGGTCGAATAACGGGCCATGCGCGCGACGGCCGCCAGCAGCATCAGCACCGCTCCAACGGGCAGCGCCGCAGCACGCACGCCGTCGGGAATGCCCAGCGCCGGGGTGGTGATCCACATCTGTTCGTGGGAATGCTGCATGGCCGGCGAGATGATCATCGCCACGAACAGGCAGACGATCAGTGCCGACAAGGTTTCGCTGAAACCGCGCCAGGCCTGCGGCAGCTTGTTGACCAGCGCCGACATGCGCATGTGCTCGCCGCGGTCCAGCGCCAGTACGGCGCCGAACATCGCCAGCCAGATGAACAACGACGAGGCCAGTTCGTCGGACCAGATCAATGGGCTATGCAGCACGTAGCGGGCAATCACGCCGGCCAGCAGCACGCAGGTCTCGATCACCATCAGGGCAACCGCGATCACGCCCACCAGGCGCATGGCCCACTGGTTGAGGCAGATGAGCACCCGGGCCGGCAGGCGCTGCGAAACGGTGGAGGCCGGTAGCGCTGGCGCGCGCATCACGCCAGCTTCCCGGCGTATTGTTCAAGGATGCTCCAGGCCTGGTCGCCGAACTTGTCGTGCCAATCGGCGTAGTAATTGGCACTGCGCAGCTTGTCGCGAAACGGATCGGCAGGCGCCTCGACCAGTTCCAGGCCTTGTCCTTTCAAGGTATCGCGGGTACTGCCTTCGAGCTTGGCCAGGTCCTGGCGTTGGCCCATCACCGCCGCGTCGATGTGCTTGCGCAGGATCGCCTGCATATCCGCCGGCAGGCGCCCGATCGAGGCACTGTTGCCGAGCATCCAGAAGCCATCCCACACATGGTTGGTCAGCGAGCAATATTTCTGCACTTCGTAAAGTTTGGCCGTCGATACCAGGGTCATGGGGTTTTCCTGCCCTTCGACGATCCGGGTCTGCAAGGCCGAATACACTTCGGCGAAGTTGATGCTGGTCGGCGCAGCTTCCAGAGCGCGGAAGATCGACATGATGATCGGGCTGGGCGGAACACGCAGCTTCATGCCGCGCAAGTCGTCCGGGCTCGCGACCGGTCGGGTGCTGGTGGTGGTAACGCGAAAGCCGTTGTCCCACATGTGGTCGAATGCGAACAGGGTGCCGGTCTTGGCGATCTCAGCGCGCACATGCTCACCCAAGGCACCGTCCATTGCGCTCCACACCTGCTGGTAATCCTTGAACGCAAAGCCTACGGCGCTTATCTGCACCGACGGCACCATGGTGCCCAGGATCACGGGCGAGAGGGAAAACAGATCGACCGCCCCGGAGCGCACCTGGGCAAGAGTATCGGTGTCGCTGCCCAGCTGGCTGCTTGGAAATACCTGCACCACCAAGGCGCCGTTGGTCTCCTCCTTGATGGCCTTGGCCATGGCCCGGGCGCGCACGTTCATGGGGTGGCTGATGGGCAGGTTGTTGGCAAACTTGAGTTTGAAGTCGGCAGCCCGGGCACCAGTGCTGTAGAGGCCCAGGCCGGCAGCGGCAACGGCCGCCGATGCCAGGGAGGCCGTCTTGATGAAGGAACGGCGGGTGAAATCGCTCATGAAGCTCTCCTGACCTATTTGTTCTTATTGATCGAGTGGGATACGGCGATGGTGCAGATGACGTTGCAATAGAGGTGCCACACTCAAGCGGATGTACGGTGTAGCGTAGTGGGCATCCGCCATACGCGCTTAACTGCTTGATTTTAAAATGCTAAATAAAATCCACTGACGCGTCTTGCTGTGCCAGTGGGCATCTCGCCACTGCCTGAGTGTGTAACAGGTGTCTCCCTTGGGTGTCGCTTGCCAAGTCAAGGCGACACCTGTAGCACGTGCTCGCTACCCGTCGCCACCGTCGAACGTGCCACGAATGCGCGTGGCAGAGCGCTTGCCGCAGGCCTGGCACCGTTCTTGCCCTCGACCTCGCCAACCCCGAGCGAGGATTACTCTCATGCATTCACCCCTCATCAACGGCTGGTACCACGCCCCCTTCGGCAAGTTTCCCGACATCGACCCCGAGCACATGATGGCTGACGCGGCCCTCGGCGCCCTGAATCACGCAGGGCTCGATGCACAGCAGATCGATTCGGTACACGTCGGCCACTTCAATGCAGGTTTTCTCTACCAGGACTTCCCGTCCGCCCTGCTCGCCAATCACCTGCCAGCACTGCGTTTCACTCCGGCCGTGCGCGTGGAGAACGCCTGCTCCACCGGTTCAGCGGCGATTCACTCGGCCTTGCACGCCGTGCTGAGCGGACAATCGCGCCATGCCCTGGTAGTGGGCTTCGAGAAGATGAACAGCCTGCCCACGGCCGAGGTGGGGAAGATCCTGCTCAAGTGCTGCTATACGCCCGAAGAAGCCAACATCGAGAACGGCTTTGCCGGGGTGTTCGGCAACATCGCCAGCGCCTATTTCGATCGCTATGGTGATCAGTCCGACGCACTGGCCATGATCGCCGCCAAGAACCACGCCAACGGCGCGCTCAACCCGTATGCGCACATGCGCCGCGACGTGGGCTACGACTTCTGCCGCACATCTTCGGACAAGAACCCCTTCGTGGCGGGGCCCCTCAAGCGCAGTGATTGTTCACTGATCAGCGACGGCGCGGCCGCCCTGGTGATCAGCCGGGGCGATCAACCCACCGGGAGCGGCCAGGCCGTTCGCTTTCGCGCAGCCGTCCAGGTCAACGACTTCCTGCCATTGTCACGGCGCGACCCCACGGTATTCGAAGGCGCTGCACGTGCCTGGCAGCAGGCGCTGAGCCAGGCGCGCCTGACGCTGGAAGACCTGTCCCTGGTGGAGACCCATGACTGCTTCACCATCGCCGAACTGCTCGAATACGAGGCCATGGGCCTGGCCGAACGCGGTCAAGGCGCACGGGTAATCGCCGACGGCGTCAGCCGCAAGGACGGCAGGCTCCCGATCAACCCCTCCGGTGGCCTCAAGTCCAAGGGCCATCCCATTGGTGCGACCGGCGTCTCGATGCACGTGATGGCGGCCATGCAGCTCACCGGCCAGGCCGGCGACATGCAACTGCCGCGCGCAGACCGAGCCGGCGTGTTCAACATGGGCGGGGCCGCCGTGACCAACTACGTGAGCATTCTGGAGAGCGTGCGATGAACGGAATCGACAATGTCATGAACCTGGGGGAGTTGCTGGCCCAGGTGGCTAGGCGTTTGCCTGACCTGCCAGGCTTCATTCGCGGCGATCACCAGGTGTCATGGCGCCAACTGCTGCACCGTGTTGACAGCATCGCTGCCGCGCTGCGTGCACGCGGCTTGGGCAAGGGCGACCGCTTGCTGGTGCACTCGCGCAACAACCTGCCGCTGTTCGAAAGTGCCTGGGTGGCCTTTCGCCTGGGTATGGTCTGGGTGCCCACCAATGTGCGCATCACCCCACCCGAAGCCGCCTACCTGGGCAGTTCCAGCGGCGCAGTAGCGATGCTCTACGACGAAGGTTTCGGCCATTATGTGGACGCTGTGCGACAGGCATCACCGGCACTGCAGACCGTGATTGCCATGGCGGCGCCACGCCCGGGTGAACTGGCCTACGCTGCCCTGCTCGATGAAGGCGCCCAGCTTCAGCCAGGGTTTCGCCCTGCCGAGGTGAACTACAACGACCCGCTCTGGTTCTTTTACACCTCGGGCACCACCGGGCACCCCAAGGCAGGGGTACTGACCCACGGGCAAATGGCATTCGTGGTCAACAACCACTTGGCCGACCTGATGCCCTGCCTGAGCCAGCAGTCACGTTCGCTGGTACTGGCCCCCTTGTCCCACGGGGCCGGTATTCATGCACTGGTCAACGTAGCCCGGGGTGCTGCTTGCGTGCTCCCTGTCGGGGACCGGCTGGACTGCGACGAGGCCTGGCGCCTGGTGCAGCAGCACCGTATCGACAACCTGTTCACGGTACCGACCATCGTCAAGATGCTCACCGAAGACCCGGCCATCAGCCGTTACGATCACAGCAGTCTGCGCTACGTCATCTACGCAGGCGCCCCCATGTACCGCGCGGACCAGTGCCATGCGCTGCGCACATTGGGCAAGGTGCTGGTCCAGTATTACGGCCTTGGCGAGGTCACCGGCAACATCACGGTGCTGCCCGCCGACTGCCATGATGCCGACGATGGCCCCCAGGCCAAGGTCGGTTCCTGCGGCTACCCGCGCACCGGCATGCAGGTGGCCATTCTCGACGACAAAGGCCACGAGCTGCCCACGGGTACGGACGGCGAAATCTGCGTGCGCGGCCCGGCCGTGTTCGCCGGCTATTACAACAACCCTCAGGCCAATGCCGAATGCTTCCGCCATGGCTGGTTCCATACCGGCGATCTGGGGCATGTGGACGCGCACGGTTACCTGTTCATCACCGGGCGCGCCTCGGACATGTACATCTCCGGTGGCTCGAACGTGTATCCACGCGAAGTGGAGGAAGCGTTGCTGACCCATCCTGCCGTCAACGAAGTGGCCGTACTCGGCATGCCAGACGACAAATGGGGCGAATGCGGTTGCGCGGTGATCGTTACCACGGCCGAGGTCAGCGATGAGCAACTGCTCGCGCACCTGGAGCCGCGTCTGGCGCGCTACAAATGGCCCAAGCAGTTCGTGCGCTGGCATGAGATGCCAAAGTCTGGCTACGGCAAGATCGTCAAGAAACACATCCGCACGTTGCTCGAGACTGGCACGGAGCAACCGGCATGAGGCCCCATTTCGAATTGCGCAGCGGGGTGCGCCACTTCAAGCACGCAGGCCCGGCCCGCCTACCCCGGCTGCTCGACTGTGAAGTGGCGTGCAGCCAGGAACTGCGCGTGGAGCTTGCGTCCGGCAGCCAGGTGGCCGAAAGCCTGCTGGCGGTGCTCGAGCGCTGTCGCTACCAGAGCGCGGTCGGCCGCGTGCTGTGGGGCAGCGCGTGCGCCTTGGCCTACCACCGCATGGTGACCACGAGCGACAGCCAACGCCCTTACGACTATGGCAAGCCCGTGGAGCTCACAGGCCCTGTGACGTTCATCAGCGGTGCCTTGACTGTCGGCAGGGATGCCAGCGGTGCCCCGTTGCTGCATTGCCACGCCGGCATGCTCGACAGCCTTGGGCAACAGCACGGTGGGCACCTGGTATTGCAGCGGGTCGTGGTCGGTAGCGAACCCTTGGTGCTGCGGCTATGCCTGTTCGAGCACGTCGCCTACCAGGTGCAGCCTGACACCGAGACCCACTTCAACCTGCTGCACCCTGTGATCAAGGAGGCCTCATGACACCTGCCCTGTCCACGACTACCTCGCAGGTCCAGCAAGGCCGCCTCGGGCGGCTGGTGGTCGCCCGCCTCAAGCCCAACGAAGATGTGATCGACAGCGCCGAAGCCCTCTGCGCCAGCCACGGCATCGCCTGCGCCGTGGTCCGTGGCGGGCTGGGCAGCCTGATCGACGGCGAACTGCGCTACCACGGTGAGCGCGGACATCAAGCCATTCATGTACCCGGGCCCGGTATCGAGATCCTCAGCCTGAGCGGTGAGGTCATCGCCGGCCGAAGCCACCTTCAGGCAGTGCTCGCCGACGCCGATGGCAAGCTCTTTGCCGGCTGCCTGCAACGGGGCCGCAACCTGTCCTTCATCACCGTGGAGCTCACCCTGCAGGAGTGGCTGCAGGACTGATTGCCCACCCTGCAGCACCCTTTGCGCCCGCTCCCTGGGCGCCTATCACCCTCAGGAAGAAAACAATGACAAGAACGCCCTACGTGCCCCTGTACCTACTCACCTTGACCACCTTGGCCGTTCCGGCTGCCAAGGCGGCCTTCATCGAGGACGGCAAAGCCAACCTGCACCTGCGCAACTACTACTTCAACAACGATTACCGCGACCGCCCCGGCCCTGCCGGCCAAAGCAAGACGGCCGAATGGGCGCAGGGTTTCATGCTCGACTACAAGTCGGGTTTCACCGACGGCACCGTGGGGTTTGGCGTTGACGCCCTCGGCTTGCTGGGCCTACGCCTGGATGGCGGTGCAGGCAATCACCGAGGCAGTTCGATGATCCCGGATGCCAGCGATGGCAGCGCGGTGGACGAATGGAGTCGCCTGGGCTTGACCGGCAAGGTCCGTTTTTCGCAGACCGAGGCACGCTACGGTACGCTGCAACCGAAACTGCCGATTCTGGTGGCCAACGATGGGCGCTTGCTGCCACAGACCTTCGAAGGCGGGATCGTCACCTCCAAAGAAATCGATGGCCTGACCCTGACCGGGGGTCGCCTGGAGCACACCACCGGCCGTGGCTCGACCAACCGCTCAGGCCTGGCCGTGGCAGGCGGTACACGCGAGAGTAATGCGTTTGTGTTTGCCGGGGCTGATTACCAGCTCACCCCCGCCTTGAAGCTGCAATATTACGGCGCCCAGCTGGAGGATTACTACGTCCAGCATTTTGCGGGGCTCGTGCACACCTGGGCCCTGAGCGACAACCAGTCACTGACCACCGACCTGCGCTACTTCAAGACCGACGCCGATGGACGCAACGACTCGGCCAGCGGGCGCGCGGCGGGGTATCGCGTCACCGGCCTGGGCGACACCGCAGGCAAGATCGACAATGATACCTGGAGTGCCATGTTCACTTACGCCACTGGTGGCCACTCGGTGTTGCTTGGCCATCAGCGGGTCTCGGACAGTGGCAACTTCGTGCAGATCAACCAGGGCAATACGGGCGAAGGCGCAGCGGGCTCGAGCCTGTATCTGTTCACCGACCGGCTGGTGACCAGTTTCACCCGTGCAGGTGAACGCACCACCTTCGGCCAATACAGCTACAACTTTGCGGCATTGGGCATGCCTGGCCTGATTGCCTCGCTCACCTACCTCAAGGGCACGCACATCCGCACCACTGCCGGCGGTGATGAAAAGGAGTGGGAACGTGACATCGCCCTGGACTATGTGGTGCAGGACGGTGCGCTGAAGGGGCTGGGCTTGAGCTGGCGCAATGGCATGCTACGCAGTGGATTGCCCAGCGAGTGGGCACAGGATCAGAACCGGGTGACCGTCAGCTATACCGTGCCATTGTTCTAGGCCACGGTTGTCCGTATTCACGCAGCCTCTGTGGGAGCGGCTTTGCCGGGGCGCTCCCACAGGTGGGGGGGTGGACTCGATCTGCAAGCTTGCGGATGTTAGGGACAACTGCCTCGCTCATCCCCAAAGCGTCCGCAGACTGTCAACCGTGCTGTGCCCCCTCGAACCACGCCAGCTTTTCACGCAGCTGCACCACCTCACCCACGATCACCAAGGTAGGCGCATGCACTTCGTGGCGTGCGACCAGGGCGGGCAAGTCGGCCAGGGTGCCGGTGAACACACGCTGGTTGCGCGTCGTGCCTTGTTGGATCAAGGCGGCCGGGGTGCTCGCTGCCCGCCCATGGCGGATAAGTTCTTCGCAGATAGTCGGCAAGCCGACTAGGCCCATGTAGAACACCAGCGTCTGGGCAGGCGCGACCAGGTCGTCCCAAGGCAAGTTGCTGCTACCGTCCTTCAGGTGCCCAGTGACAAAGCGCACCGACTGGGCATGATCGCGGTGGGTCAGCGGGATGCCGCCGTAAGCGGCACAACCACTGGCAGCGGTGATGCCCGGCACGACTTGAAACGGGATATTGTGCTCGGCCAGCTCCTCGATCTCCTCGCCGCCACGGCCGAAAATGAACGGATCACCACCCTTCAGGCGCAGCACCCGCTTGCCCTGCTGGGCAAGGTCCACCAATAACCGGTTGATCTGGTCCTGGGGAACGGCATGCTCTGCACGACGCTTGCCCACATAAATGCGCTCGGCATCCCGACGGCACATGTCGATGATCGCAGGCGCTACCAGGCGGTCGTACAGCACCACATCGGCCTGCTGCATCAACCGTAGCGCGCGGAAGGTCAGCAAGTCCGGGTCACCCGGGCCGGCACCGACCAGGTAGACTTCGCCGCCCTGCTGCACCGGCGCGCCATCGACCATCGCCTGCAACAACCGCTCGGCCTCTGCGCCCTGCCCGGCCAGCTGGCGTTCGGCAATCGGCCCCTGAAAGACGGTCTCCCAGAAACCCCGGCGCTGGTTCACATCCGGGTACAACGACTTGACGGTGTGTCGGAAACGCGCCGCCAACCCGGCCAATTCACCGTAGGCAGCAGGAATCCAGGCTTCGAGCTTGGCCCGAATCAAGCGTGCCAGGACCGGTGCATCGCCCCCGCTGGACACGGCTATCACCAAAGGCGAGCGGTCGACGATGGCCGGGAAGATGACCGTGCACAGCGCCGGCGCATCGACCACGTTGACCGGCAAACTCAGGGCCTGGGCATCGGCCGAAACCTGGGCATTGAGCCCAGGATCGTCCGTGGCGGCGATCACCAGCCGGCAACCTGTGAGGTCCCCCGGCTGGTAACCGCGCACCAGGACCTGGCCACCGCCTTCGCGCGCCATGCTGGCCAGCTGGCCATCGATTTCCGGGGCCACCACGCGCAGCGCGGCGCCAGCATCGGCCAGCAGACGCGCCTTGCGCAATGCGATCTCGCCACCACCAACCACCAGCACCAAGGCGCCCTGCAGCTTGTGGAACAGCGGCAGGTAGTCCATTTAGCGGATCACCTCAACGCCGCCCATGTAGGGCTTGAGCACTTCGGGGACCCGGATCGAACCGTCGGCTTGCTGGTAGTTTTCCAGCACCGCGACCAGCGTGCGGCCCACGGCCAGACCGGAGCCGTTCAGGGTGTGCACCAGCTCCGGCTTTCCGGTTTCCGGGTTGCGCCAGCGCGCTTGCATGCGGCGGGCCTGGAAGTCGCCGCAGTTGGAGCACGAGCTGATCTCGCGGTATTTGTCCTGGCTGGGCACCCACACTTCCAGGTCAAACGTCTTGACGGCGCTAAAGCCCATGTCACCGGTGCACAGGGCCAACACACGGTACGGCAGCTCGAGCAGTTGCAGCACACGCTCGGCATTGGCCGTCAGGCCTTCGAGCGCTTCCATCGACTTGCCGGGCTCCACCACCTGCACCATCTCGACCTTGTCGAACTGGTGCTGGCGGATCATGCCGCGGGTGTCTCGGCCCGAGGCACCGGCTTCACTGCGGAAGCACGGTGTGTGCGCCACGAACTTGAGCGGCAGTTGCTTGGCGTCGAGAATTTCCCCAGCCACCAGGTTGGTCAGCGACACCTCGGCGGTCGGGATCAGGTAGAAGTCCGCCTCGCCTTCGCGGGTGATCTTGAACAGGTCTTCCTCGAACTTGGGCAGCTGGCCGGTGCCCTGAAGGGCTGGCGCCTGCACCAGATACGGGGTGTAGTGCTCCTCGTAGCCGTGCTCACCGGTGTGCAGGTTGATCATGAACTGCGCCAGTGCGCGGTGCAGGCGTGCAATCGGGCCGCGCAGCACGGCAAAACGCGCGCCAGACAGCTTGGCCGCCGCCTCGAAGTCCAGACCACCGCTGATTTCGCCCAGGGCGACGTGGTCCTTGATTTCAAAATCGAACGCCTTGGGGGTGCCCCAGCGACGCACTTCGACGTTCTCGTCTTCGCTGGCACCGACCGGCACACTGGCATCGGGCAGGTTGGGGATGGTCAGCACGATGCTGTCCAGCTCTGCCTGGATACCGTCGAGCTCGGTTTTGCCGGCGGCCAGCTCATTGGCCATGCGTTCCACATCCGCCATCAGCGGTGCAATGTCTTCGCCCTTGGCTTTGGCCTGGCCGATGGATTTGGAACGGGCATTACGCTCGGCCTGCAGTTGCTCGGTACGGGTCTGTACCGCCTTGCGGCGCTCTTCCAGTGATTCGATGCGCGCGACATCCAGGCTAAAGCCACGGGAGGCCAGGCGATCCGCCACTTCCTGAAGTTGGCCGCGTAACAGTTTGGAATCGAGCATATCGTTCTCTCGTTATGTGTAGGTGTTGGTCAGAATCGAGTGAGGGACAATCCCGCCCAGGTCGCGAGCAGCCCGCCCACGACGCTGATGGCCGAATAACCCAACGCCAGAGGCACCTGCCCGCTTTCCAGCAAGCGTACGGTGTCCAGCGAAAATGAGGAAAACGTGGTCAGGCCGCCCAGAAAACCCACGATCAAACCCGCCCGCAACTCCGCCGGGACCATGGGTTTGTGCAGGAACAGGCCGTACAGCAGGCCGATCAACAAGCAGCCCACCAAGTTGACGGCAAGCGTACCTATATAGAAGTGTCGCGGCCAGTGCGCGACGACCCAATTGCCTGCGGCAAAGCGCAACAGGGTACCGGCGATACCACCGGCACTGACGGCGGCGATCAGCGTAATCATGGTTTTCTCCGCTGTCGCGGACTGCTGCGATCAAGCTCGGCCAGGTGCCGGAGCTTTTCGCCAATCTTGAGCTCGAGCCCGCGCGGCACCGGTTGGTAATACTGGCGCGGCTCCAGCGCCTCCGGAAAGTAGTCTTCACCGGCTGCGTAGGCATCCGGTTCGTCGTGGGCATAGCGGTACTCATCGCCGTAACCCAGCTGTTTCATGAGCTTGGTCGGCGCGTTGCGCAAGTGCAGCGGCACCTCCAGCGAACCGTGCTCCGCCGCTTCGCGCAGGGCGGTCTTGAAGCCCATGTAAACGGCATTGCTCTTCGGAGCGCAAGCGATGTAGGTAATGGCCTGTGCCACTGCCAGTTCACCTTCGGGGCTGCCCAGCCGCTCCTGCACGTCCCATGCTGCCAGGCACAGGCTCAAGGCGCGGGGGTCGGCGTTGCCGATGTCCTCACTGGCCATGCGCACGACCCGGCGCGCAATGTAGAGGGGGTCGCAGCCGCCATCGAGCATGCGTGCAAACCAGTAGAGCGCCGCGTCAGGGTCCGAACCCCGCACGGATTTATGCAGCGCTGATATCTGGTCATAGAACGCCTCCCCGCCCTTGTCGAACCGGCGACGGCTGTCTCCAAGCAGGCTTTGCAGCAGATCAACGTCGATTTCACTGCCGTCTTCGGCCAGGTCAGCGGCATTCTCCAGGAAATTGAGCATGCGTCGCCCGTCACCATCGGCGGCGGCCCTCAGCATGTCGAAGGCCTTGTCGCCAACGCGCAGGTTGCGTTTGCCAAGCCCCCGCTCCTCGGTCAGGGCGCGGTCCACCAGCTTGCGCAGCGCGGGCTCGTCCAGGCTCTTGAGCACGTAGACACGCGCCCGTGACAACAGCGCGTTGTTCAATTCAAAAGACGGGTTTTCGGTGGTAGCACCGATGAACAGCAAGGTGCCGTCTTCCACGAAGGGCAGGAAGGCATCCTGCTGAGACTTGTTGAACCGGTGCACTTCGTCGACGAACAGGATGGTACTGCGCCCGTACTGGCCGGCCTGCTGCTTGGCCACTTCCACCGCCTGGCGGATTTCCTTCACGCCGGCCAGTACCGCCGACACCGTTTCGAAATGCGCGTCGCAAAATTGCGCCAGCAGCCGCGCCAGGGTCGTCTTACCAACCCCCGGCGGGCCCCAGAAGATCATGGAGTGCAGCGCACCCTGCTCCAGTGCTTCACGCAGCGGTTTACCGCGGGCAAGCAGGTGCTCCTGGCCGACATACTCGTCCAGGTTGGACGGGCGCAGACGGGCGGCCAGGGGCTGGGCGACAGGTTCGCTTCTAAACAGGTCCATGACTGGCTCTGGTTACTCCTTGATGACGTCCGCACCTTTGGGGATGTCGAACTTGAAGGTGCTGTCCGCTACCGTCTGGTTGGCCTTGACCCCATTGAACAGGATGTTGGTGCGCTGGCCAACGCTGTCGATCAGCTGCATGTCATTGATCAGGCCCTTGCGGAACGATACACGCAGCGAGTCGAACAGCGTGTCCTTGGTCTTGGGCTTGAGGGTAAAGTCCATCACATCGCCCTGCTCACGGGAGACGATATCGAAGCTTTGGCTGATCTTCGACACATCACCGGAAAGCAGCAGCGCCGGCGTCTGGTTCAGACGCACGTCGAGTTTCTTGACGGTGGCCTGCTCAAGGTCAGGGTCCCACAGGGTGACGTTCTTACCGTCCGATACCACCACCTGCTCCTGGGGCGCATTGGTGTGCCAGTAGAACAGGCCTGGGCGCTTGACCGTCATCTTGCCGGTGGTTTCCTGCAGGCTGGTGCCGCCTGCATCCAGGGTCAGCTGGGAGAAATTGGCTTCGATGGTCTGCGACTTTTCCAGCAACTGGGTCAGGCGCTGGACATCCTGCTCGCCGGCGAACGCCGAGACCGGGCCCAGGGCAAGGGCCGAAACCAACAGCATGCGAATAGCGCGCATGGGAATCCTCATTAAGCGTTGAAGGGGGCCGGACACCACCGTTGGCGCCCGGCAGGGTGATATCAATCGCGCGGGCCGCCCGGGGCGATCACTTCCCGCGAGCCGTTGCTGTTCATCGGAGTCACCACGCCAGCCATTTCCATGGCTTCGATCATGCGGGCCGCCCGGTTGTAGCCGATCTTTAGCTTGCGTTGTACGGCCGAAATGGACGCGCGGCGGCTCTCGAGCACGAACTGTACGGCTTCGTCGTACAGCGCATCGCTTTCGGAATCGTCGCCATCGCCACCGCCACTGCTACCTTCAAAGCCGCTGCCGGCTTCTTCGACACCGTTGAGGATGTCGTCGTTGTAGTCAGGGGCACCGCGCTGTTTCCACGCCTCGACCACCCGGTGCACTTCGTCATCGGACACGAATGCGCCATGGACCCGAATCGGCAGGCTGGTGCCAGGCGGCATGTACAGCATGTCACCGTGGCCCAGCAGTTGCTCGGCACCGCCCTGGTCGATGATGGTACGCGAGTCGATCTTGCTCGACACCTGGAACGCCATGCGCGTCGGGATGTTGGCCTTGATCAGACCGGTGATCACATCCACCGACGGTCGCTGGGTCGCCAGGATCAAGTGAATACCGGCAGCCCGCGCCTTCTGCGCGATGCGCGCGATCAGTTCCTCGACCTTCTTGCCGACGATCATCATCATGTCGGCGAATTCGTCCACCACTACCACGATGGTCGGCAGCGTCTTCAGGGCAGGTGGCTCATCCTCCATGCTTTCGCGGCGATACAGCGGGTCGTGAATGATTTCGCCGGCTTCCTGGGCATCCTTGACCTTGCGGTTGAAGCCCGCCAGGTTGCGCACGCCCATGGCGGCCATCAATTTGTAGCGCCGCTCCATTTCCGCCACGCTCCAGCGCAGGGCATTGGCCGCGTCCTTCATGTCGGTGACCACGGGGCACAACAAGTGTGGGATGCCTTCGTAGATCGACAGCTCGAGCATTTTCGGGTCGATCATGATCAGGCGCGCGTCTTCGGGGCTGGATTTGAACAGGATCGACAGAATCATCGCGTTCACGCCCACCGACTTACCCGAGCCGGTCGTACCCGCCACCAGCAAGTGCGGCATCTTTGCAAGGTCGGTGATGACCGGCTTGCCGCCGATATCGTGGCCCAGGGCCAGGGTGACCGGCGACTTCTGTTCGTCGTATTGCGGGGTGGCGAGCACTTCGGAGAAACGCACCATCTGGCGGTTCTCGTTGGGAATCTCGATACCCACAGTGGTCTTGCCCGGAATCACCTCGACCACCCGCACGCTGGTCACGGCCAGCGAACGCGCCAGGTCCTTGGCAAGGTTGGCGATACGGCTCACTTTGACACCGGCAGCCGGCTGGATTTCGTACCGGGTGATCACAGGCCCTGGGTGAATGGAATCCACCGCCACTTCGACACCAAACTCCTTGAGCTTGATTTCCAGCAATTGGCCAACGCCCGCCAGGGACTCGGGGGAATACTCGATTTTTTTCTGTTCAGCCGGGTCCAGGATGGAAATCGGCGGCAAGGTGCCTTCCACTGCGCTGTCGATGAATTGCGGCGCCGGGGTTTCTCTGGCAATGCGCTTGACTGGCTCAGGCGCCTTGGCGGCCGACGGTGGCACGATATTGGAGATCAGGGCCGGGGCGGCTACAGGCGCAGAAGGCCGCGCCGCTGCCGGTTCGCGTGTGATCACAGGTTCACGCTGCACCCCTGGGTCACGCGCAACCGAGTCGCGCATCGTCACAGGCTCACCGCCCAGGGTCGGCTCGCGCGGCTCGGGCTGAGCAGACGCAGGCTCGCGCTTGAACAAGCGCTCGCGCAGAGCAGGCTTGGCCGGCTCACGTGGTTCGGGCGCCACAGGCTTGGCCTTGACGACGGGCTCATCCTCGCGCAGCTGCGCTTCCAGGCGCTTGCGTTCGTTACGCGCCTCCCACCAGCGCGAGGCCGCGCCCTGCACCAGTTCCAGCAGATCCAGCGTGATCTTGCCGGTCATGTCCATGACCTTGAACCACGACAGGTCGGTGAACACCGTCAGCCCGAACAGGAACAGGGCGATGAACATCAGGGTACTGCCCTGCACGTTCAGGAAGTTGCGAGCCAGATCGCCCAGGCTTTCGCCCAGGGCGCCGCCGGCCGAGAACGGGATGCTTGCCGGCGGATGAAAGTGGATATGGGCCAGCGCAGCCCCGGACAGCACCAGGAATACCAGGCCTATCAATCGCCAGGAGAACAACCAGCCGCTCCAGTCCCAGGGCTGGTGGCGCTGACGGAAAATCTGCCAGGTCTTGATCGCCAGCAGCAATGGGAAGATGTAGGCGAAGTAGCCCAGCACCATGAACAGGATATCGGCGAAATAGGCACCGGCTCGCCCGGCGGCATTCTGCACCTGGTCGACGGTGGCGGTGTGGCTGAAGGCCGGGTCCGAGGTGTCGTAGGTCAGCAGCGCCATCCACAGGTACAGGCACAGGGCGCCGACAGCGATCAGCGCACCCTCCTTGAGGCGATAGTGCAGCTGCTGCCGCCACAGGGGCACGGGCAAGGGAGCTGGGGTTGCGGTGGATTTCTTCAAAACGCGTCTATTCCTGCGCATGGTGCGCGTCCAATAGTGATCGGCCAGGGCCGAAGCCAACGGATCACTACTTTTAACATTACTGCCCGCCAGCCGCCATGGCGGCACGCCGTCTGGGGATCTGGCCGGGGGCGACTTTCCAATAGCTGCAATTTGAGCACGCATTGTCTTCTGTGACAAAGGCTTATGCTGTGTTTTTGCACAGGTGTGACAGCAAATGTGGCTGATGGTGCCGGCCGTAGCTGCAATGTATCCGAAATTGCCTGAATGGCTGCGGGACACTGCCTACACCGGCCCTGCCCAGGCCCGCCATTCAGCGGAAGCAACCCGATTGCTTGTGGAATGGGCGATCACGTATCGCCCACCTGCGGCCGTGAAGCGATTGACCCCATTTCCCCATCGCGCCATGCTGGCCACTCCCCTCCCCTACCGCATGACCGACCATGTTGACCTGGCTGAAACGCGATTCCTTGACCTTCCCTGCGCTGGACCGCGCCCTGCAAGAGCCCAACGGCCTACTCGCCGCAGGCGGCGACCTGACGCCCGAACGGCTTGTTCAGGCTTACCGCCATGGCTGCTTCCCGTGGTACCAGGATGGCCAGCCGATCCTGTGGTGGTCGCCCGACCCGCGCACCGTGCTGGTGCCTGCCCGATTGCACGTGTCGCGCTCCTTGGCCAAGTGGATGCGCCAAGGCCGCTACCAGGTCAGCTTCGACACCGACTTCGCCGCGGTGATCGCAGCCTGCGCGGCGCCGCGCGATTATACAAACGGCACCTGGATCACCGACCCCATGCGCATGGCCTACTGCGAACTGCACGCGCGCGGCATTGCCCATTCGGTCGAAGTTCGTCAGGACGGTGAACTGGTCGGCGGCCTGTATGGCCTGGCCATGGGGCAGCTGTTTTTCGGGGAATCCATGTTCAGTCGCGCGGACAATGCCTCGAAGGTGGGCTTCGTGACGTTGGTCCGACACCTGGAAGCAGCCGGCTTCGTGCTGATCGACTGCCAGATGCCGACCGATCACCTGCAAAGCCTGGGTGCTCACGCCATCAGTCGCCGCGAATTCGCAGGCTACCTGGCCCGCCACCTCGATCAGCCCAACACCGCCACATGGGTTTGCTAGGCGCGTTTTTCACACCTGGCTTACACTTAGGCAAAGTCTCACCGAAGGGGTTGATCATGACAGAGCTGGCGCGGTTGAAGTTTTATGCCACTCAACCCCACTCCTGCAGTTACCTCCCCGACGAGCAGGCCACCACGTTGTTCCTGGACCCCAGCCAGCCCATGGACGTGAACGTGTACGCCGACCTGTCGGAGATGGGGTTTCGCCGCAGTGGCGATCACCTTTATCGCCCTCATTGCCAGAACTGCAATGCATGCGTGCCTGCGCGCATACCGCCGGCACGGTTTGTGCCCAGCCGACAGCAGCGCCGGATTCTCAAGCGCAATGCCGATGTGACGGTGACTGCTGCACGCCCTGCCTTCAAGGAAGAGTATTTCGACCTGTACCGGCGCTACATCGAGGCACGTCATGCCGATGGAGACATGTATCCACCCAGCCGTGATCAGTTCTCCACGTTTCTGGTGCGCCAATTGCCGTTCTGCTGGTTCTACGAATTTCGCGCCAGCGGGCGACTGCTGGCAGTCGCCGTCTGCGACTTGCTGCCCAATGGCCTGTCTGCCGTGTACACCTTCTACGAGCCTGATGAGGAGCGCCGCAGCCTGGGCAGGTTTGCCATCCTCTGGCAGATCGGCGAGGCGTTGCGGCTCGATCTGGACGGCGTGTATCTTGGCTACTGGATCAAGAACTGCAAGAAAATGAACTACAAGACGCAGTATCGGCCTATCGAGTTGTTGATAAACCAGCGTTGGGTTGCCCTCAACTGAAAGCATTGGCTTGACACACAGTTTTCGGGCATAATCCACGCCACTTTTTTGCCCGGTGCGGTTATGCGTCGGGCCAACACTGGATCCGAGGGCTCTACTGCATGTCGAAAGAAGACAGCTTCGAAATGGAAGGCACTGTCGTCGACACCCTGCCCAACACCATGTTCCGCGTGGAGTTGGAAAACGGGCACGTCGTAACCGCGCACATCTCTGGAAAGATGCGCAAGAACTACATCCGTATTCTCACTGGCGACAAGGTTCGCGTCGAGCTGACGCCGTATGACCTGAGCAAGGGCCGCATCACGTACCGTGCGCGCTAAGCTCCAGCCATGAAAAAGCCCGGCATCTGCCGGGCTTTTTTGTGCCTGCCTGGGTCAGGAAGGGGCCGCATTGCGGCCCCCGAGGCTTACGCCACTTCGGCAGTGGTCTCGTAGTCGAAGACCAGTTCGCCATCGCGCAGGTCCACGTGCACCACCCCGCCGTGCTCGGCCAATTCGCCGAACAAAATCTCCTCGGCCAGAGGCCGCTTGATCTTGTCCTGAATCAGTCGACCCATCGGCCGCGCACCCATCTGCACGTCGTAGCCCGACACCGCCAGCCAGCCACGTGCCGCGTCGCTGACCTCCAGAAGCACACGCTTGTCCTCAAGTTGCGCCTGCAGTTCGATGAGGAACTTGTCGACGATACTCTTGATGGTCTCGGTGCTCAGACGGCCGAACTGGATGATGGTATCCAGGCGGTTGCGGAACTCCGGCGTGAAGCTCTTGCGGATAACTTCCATGGCATCGGACGCATGGTCCTGGTGGGTAAAGCCGATGGACGCTCGCGCAGCGGTTTCAGCGCCCGCGTTGGTGGTCATGATCAGGATCACGTTGCGGAAGTCGGCCTTGCGCCCGTTGTTGTCGGTCAAGGTCCCGTGGTCCATGACCTGCAACAGCAGGTTGAAGACTTCCGGGTGGGCCTTCTCGATCTCATCGAGCAGCAACACGCAGTGCGGCTGCTTGGTGATGGCTTCGGTCAACAGACCGCCCTGGTCGAACCCGACGTAGCCAGGCGGCGCACCGATCAGGCGCGACACGGTGTGACGCTCCATGTATTCGGACATGTCGAAACGCACCAACTCGACACCCAGCGCCTTGGCCAACTGACGCGCTGCCTCGGTCTTGCCCACGCCGGTAGGGCCGGCGAACAGGAACGAACCGACAGGCTTGTCAGGCGACTTGAGCCCTGCGCGCGACAGCTTGATGGCGGTCGCCAGCGAGTCGATGGCCGCGTCCTGACCGAACACGGTCAGCTTCAGATCCCGCTCCAGGTTACGCAACAGCTCCTTGTCGGAACTGCTGACATGCTTGGGTGGAATACGGGCGATCTTGGCGACGATGTCCTCGACCTGAGGCACGTCGATTCGCTTAACGCGATTGGCCTCAGGCTGCAGGCGCTGGTAGGCGCCGGCTTCGTCGATGACGTCGATGGCCTTGTCGGGCATGTGCCGGTCATTGATGTAGCGCGAGGCCAGCTCTGCCGCTGCACGCAGCGCCTCGTCGCTGTACTCGATGTTGTGATGGCTTTCGAAGCGCCCTTTGAGGCCGCGCAGGATACCGACGGTGTCCTCCACGGAAGGCTCGCTCACATCGACCTTCTGGAAGCGCCGCGCCAGCGCCCGGTCCTTCTCGAAGATGCCACGAAATTCCTGGAACGTCGTGGAACCGATGCAGCGGATTTCGCCCGACGACAACAATGGCTTGAGCAGGTTGGAGGCGTCCATGACACCGCCAGACGCTGCGCCGGCACCAATGATGGTATGGATTTCGTCGATGAACAGGATGGCCTGTGGCCGCTTGCGCAGTTCACCGAGCAGCGCCTTGAAGCGCTTCTCGAAGTCGCCGCGGTATTTGGTACCGGCCAGCAAAGCACCCAGGTCGAGTGAATAGACCACGCTCTGGGCCAGCAGATCGGGCACCTGACCGTCGACGATGCGCTTGGCCAAACCTTCGGCAATGGCTGTTTTACCCACGCCGGCCTCACCTACCAGCAGGGGATTGTTCTTGCGGCGACGGGCGAGGATCTGTGCCACGCGCTCGACTTCCTGCTCGCGCCCAACCAACGGGTCGATACGCCCGGCGCGGGCCAACTCGTTGAGGTTGCTGGCGTAGGCGTCCAATGGATTGCTCGAAGAGGTGGTTTCACCGCCCTCATCGTCCGGCATTTCCTGGTCACTGTCTGAATGCGGCCCATGGCCGGGCACCTTGGAGATGCCGTGGGCAATGTAATTGACCACATCGATGCGGGCCACGCTCTGCTGCTTGAGCAGGAACACAGCCTGGCTTTCCTGTTCGCTGAAGATCGCCACCAGCACATTGGCACCGGTAACCTCGCGCTTGCCGGAGCTCTGGACATGGAACACGGCACGCTGCAGCACACGCTGGAAGCCCAGGGTCGGCTGAGTCTCGCGGTCTTCGTCGCTGACGGGAATCAAAGGGGTCGTAGAATCGATGAACTCTTGCAGATCATGCTTGAGCTTGTCGAGATTGGCGCCACAGGCGCGCAGAACGGTCGCGGCAGCCTCATTGTCAAGGAGAGCCAGCAGCAGATGCTCGACCGTCATGAACTCATGACGCTTCGAACGGGCCTCCTTGAAGGCAAGATTGAGGGTGACTTCGAGCTCGCGGTTTAACATAGCTTCACCTCATACCCAAGTGGTCGGCGATTAACCGTCCTTCTCGATTTCACAGAGTAGCGGATGCTGGCTTTCCCTGGCGTATTGGTTGACCTGCATGGCCTTCGTTTCGGCGATGTCGCGGGTAAACAATCCGCATACTGCCCGCCCCTCGGTATGGACGGTCAGCATGATCTTGGTCGCCAGCTCGCGGTTCAGATTGAAGAACGTTTCGAGCACTTCGACGACGAAATCCATCGGCGTGTAGTCATCGTTGAACAAAACCACCTTGTACATAGGTGGCGCCTGCAGGATCGGCTTGGCTTCCTGAACCGCCAGACCAGCGCCATCGTCCTCGTTGGATTGAGGGCGATCCTGATTGAATGTTAGTCGAATCTGGCTGTGTGCATGCATGGAAAGAATTTCATCACATCGACAGGATAAGGTTATGGGTTGACCCTGCAGCAAGCGATACGGCCTGGCCGCTGCATGACCTTGACTATCGGCAAAACGGTGTTACAACCAATAGGAACACACCGTGGTCAATAAAGATCCGCGCAACCAGCCCGATTTTTTCGAAGGCTCATTGGCGGATGATGTGGATGATACTCCAGTGATGGAGTCCTTGCAGAGGGACATAGGGATGGCAAACGGTAAAGTCAAGTGGTTCAACAACGCCAAAGGGTATGGGTTCGTGGTCGAGGATGGCAAGAGCGAAGACCTCTTCGCCCACTTTTCCGCTATCCAGATGGACGGCTACAAGACCCTCAAGGCGGGGCAGGCAGTTCATTTCGATGTCATTCAAGGCCCCAAAGGCCTGCACGCTGTCAATATCCGCACCCAAGAGGCTGCCCAGGCGCTGCTACCTGACTCGACACTGGCCACCACTGTGAGTGCGTGACGCCGGTACGTCCATCCTTGAAGGATCGCACGCGTGTCGACCACCAGCGTGCGGCCTATCTGTACGCATGAAGTTACAACTCTGTTATCAAGACTTCCCTCCGCTTCTGCACGACCCGCGAGGCTGCCGCATGCGACAACCGGTCACATTGTCGCTACGTCTTTGGTCTTATAAATGGGCCGATATCACTCAGTCTTGATGATTAGGCTGATTGGTTTGATATACTGCCCCGCGACCGCAGGGTCACCGGGGCGATCCCTAGGAAAATGCGGACCGTCCCAGGCCATCTCAGGCCACTAAGCCCGGGTTGTTACCGCAGCTCGGCACTTGACGCTCGACTGATGCATCCACCATCACAGCTCGCAGCCTCTCGACTTTCCGCCCATGGCGCTGCCAGGGCGGTGTGCCTACCCGGTGCACCACGAGACTCGAGCACGCTCAGCACACAGAGAGTTAGCCCGCATGCCCACCCGTTCCAAGATCATCTATACCTTCACCGACGAAGCTCCTGCCCTCGCCACCTACTCGCTGCTGCCGATCATCGAAGCCTTCACCGCTTGCGCTGACATTGCCGTCGAAACCCGCGACATCTCCCTGGCAGGCCGTATCCTTGCAGCCTTCCCGGAGCAACTCGGCGCAGAAAAACAGGTAGGCGATCACCTGGCGGAACTGGGCCAACTGGCCACCACCCCTGAAGCCAACATCATCAAGCTGCCGAACATCAGCGCCTCGGTACCGCAGCTCAAGGCCGCGATCAAGGAGCTGCAAGGCAAGGGCTTCAACATCCCGGACTACGCCGACGAACCGGCCACCGCCGAGGAAAAGGAATCGCGCGCCCGCTACGACCGCATCAAGGGTTCGGCCGTGAACCCGGTCCTGCGCGAAGGCAACTCCGACCGCCGCGCACCGCTGTCGGTCAAGAACTACGCACGCAAGCACCCTCACAAGATGGGCGCCTGGGCGGCCGACTCCAAGTCGCACGTGGCTCACATGAGCCAGGGCGACTTCTACGGCAGCGAGAAGGCTGCACTGATCGAGGCTGACGACAGCCTGCGCATCGAGCTGGTCGGCGCCGACGGCACCACCACCGTCCTGAAAGAGAAAACCGCCGTCAAGGCAGCTGAAATCATCGACTGCGCCACCATGAGCCGCAAGGCCCTCAAGGCCTTCGTCGCCGAGCAGATTGCCGACGCCAAGGCATCGGGCGTGCTGATGTCGGTGCACCTCAAAGCGACCATGATGAAGGTTTCCGACCCGATCATGTTCGGCGTCATCGTCGAAGAATTCTATAACGATGTACTAGCCAAGCACGCGGCTGCCCTGGCCGAAGTCGGCTTCAATGCCAACAACGGCATCGGCGACCTGTACGCCCGCATCAAGGACCTGCCCGCCGAGAAGCAAGCCGAAATCGAAGCGGACATCCAGGCCTTGTACGCCGAGCGCCCTGCCCTGGCGATGGTCAACTCCGATAAAGGCATCACCAACCTGCACGTGCCGAGCGATGTGATCGTCGATGCCTCGATGCCGGCCATGATTCGTGATTCGGGCAAGATGTGGAACAGCGCCGGCGAGCTGCAGGACGCCAAGGCGATCATCCCGGACCGCTGCTACGCTGGCATCTACCAGGCCACCATCGAAGACTGCAAGGCCAATGGCGCCTTCGACCCGACCACCATGGGCAGCGTGCCGAACGTTGGCCTGATGGCGCAGAAAGCCGAGGAATACGGCTCCCACGACAAGACTTTCCAGATCAAGACCGATGGCGTCGTGCGCGTTGTCGACACCAAGGGCAACCTGGTGCTGGAACAGAAGGTAGAAGCAGGTGACATCTTCCGCATGTGCCAGGTCAAGGATGCACCCATCCAGGACTGGGTCAAGCTGGCCGTCAACCGCGCCCGCCTGAGCGATACCCCGGCCGTGTTCTGGCTGGACCCGGCTCGCGCCCACGACAGCGCCATGATCGAGAAGGTGCAGACCTACCTCAAGGACCACGACACGTCCGGCCTCGATATCCGCATCATGTCCCCGGTCGAGGCCATCAAGTTCTCCCTGGCTCGCATCCGCGAAGGCAAGGACACCATCTCGGTGACCGGCAACGTGCTGCGCGACTACCTCACCGACCTGTTCCCGATCATGGAACTGGGCACCAGCGCCAAGATGCTGTCGATCGTGCCGCTGATGAATGGCGGTGGCCTGTTCGAAACCGGCGCTGGCGGCTCGGCCCCCAAGCATGTGCAGCAGTTGGTAGAAGAGAACTTCCTGCGCTGGGACTCGCTGGGTGAATTCCTGGCCCTGGCCGCTTCCCTGGAGCACTTGGGCAACACCTACGAGAACCCACGCGCCAAGGTGCTGGCCCAGACGCTGGACCAGGCAACCGGCAAGTTCCTGGACACCAACAAGTCGCCTTCGCGCAAGGTCGGCGGCATCGACAACCGCGGCAGCCATTTCTACCTGACCCTGTATTGGGCACAAGCACTGGCCGCCCAGGACGACGATGCAGCCCTGAAAGCTCGCTTTGCCCCTCTGGCCAAGGCCTTGAGCGACAACGAAGAAAAAATCGTTGCCGAACTCAACGCTGTTCAAGGCAAGCCAGTGGACATTGGTGGCTACTATGCCCCTGACGCCGACCTGACGGCCAAGGTCATGCGCCCAAGCCAGACCCTGAACAGCGCCATCGCCGCCCTGTAAGGCTCGCTTGACGTAACCCACGAACCCCGGCCACGCACCGGGGTTCGTGCTTTCTGGGCCGCACAACGGCCAACTCGCTCACCCTGGAGCACTGCATGACCTGGCACCCTCATATCACCGTCGCCACCGTTGTCGAAGACAACGGCAGGTTTCTGTTCGTCGAAGAGTTCAAGGCCGGGCGACACGTCTTCAACCAACCTGCCGGCCACCTCGAACCCAATGAAACCCTGGCCCAGGCGGCGCTGCGTGAAACTCTGGAAGAAACGGCCTGGGAGGTGGCGCTGACCGGGCTGGTGGGTATTTACCTGTATACGGCGCCGAGCAACGGCGTGACCTACCAGCGCATCTGCTTTGCCGCCCGCCCTGTCCGGCATCGCGTCGACAGCCCCCTGGACAGCGATATCGAG
>Ga0308161_1001033_pt1 | contig 36630 bp, 31 predicted proteins | sample PhyFR2_FD_201034 | JGI IMG/M metagenome (GOLD analysis project Ga0308161, IMG submission 201034) | Phyllosphere microbial communities from UC Gill Tract Community Farm, Albany, California, United States - DLSLF.R2 | ecosystem: Host-associated > Plants > Phyllosphere > Unclassified | place: USA...
GACCATGAGTTCGTACTGGTGCGTCACTAACCCACCTCCTTCGGACTAGAACGGCTGACGGGCATTTCCCGGCAGCAGGAGGGTGTGGTGCACGTTGTCTCGGGCTTATACGCGCATGGGCGTCGCCAGACAACCTTCATAGTCTAACGGATGCCACCTCGCTCGGCGGAATCCTCCTCGGTAACGTGGTCCCCGATCACGACCGTGGGGGGACGGATGCCGGGAATTCGACCGTTCGACGCACGTGCACTCCTGGATCCTCTCGATCCCGCGGCTGCGAAGGCGTTCACGAACCGTCTGCGCCAAGAGGGTCGCGTCTCCGACGGTGGCAAGGTCGCCGCGATGGTCGTCTACATCGTGATGCTCGTCCTGATCGGCGGCTTCGCTCTGGTGGGGCTCGTGCTGCTGATCGTCTTCGCGTCGGTGCTCAAAGAGGGTGCGATCGTCATCGGCATCCTGTTCGCGTTCCCCGTCCTGCTGTGCGTCGGAGTCATCGTCGGGGCCTTCTTCTTCGGGCTGCGCGGCGACCGCCTCGCGCAGGAGCGGCGTTGGCGGCTCGCGCGCTTCGCGCAGGCCGTGAGCATGGAATACGTTCCCTCGATCAGCCAGCCGCCGCTGTCCGGGTCGATCTTCCAGCGCGGGAGCGGGCGGACCGCCGTGGACGTGCTGCGCGGACGCGAGCCGCGGTTCGTCGAGGTGGGCAACTACCACTACACGGTGAGCAACGGGAAGAACCAGACCACGGTGCGGTGGGGCTACATCGCCATCAAGCTCAACGTGCCGCTCCCCCACATCGTCCTGGATGCCTCGGGCAACAACATCTCCCTCGGCACGTTCGACCGCGACCAGCACCTGAGTCTCGAGGGCGACTTCGACCGGTACTTCCGGCTGTACTGCCCGCAGGGGTACGAGCGCGATGCGTTGTACCTCTTCACCCCCGACGTCATGGCGCGCTTCATCGACAACGCGGCGGTGTTCGACGTCGAGATCATCGACGACTGGCTCTTCTTGTATTCCTCGGGCGACATGTCGACGCTCGACCCCGGACGCTGGGCGTGGACGTTCGCGCTCCTCTCGGCCCTGCTCGACAAGCTCGCGCAGTGGGAGCGGTGGCGTGACGATCGGCTGCTGCCGGCCCCGGATCCGGGGGTGCCGTGGGGACCGGGCGCGGGCGCGCCGGGGCCGCCGGGACAGGCGGTCGCCGGCCCGGGCGCTTTTGCGCCGAGCATACCGGCGCCGGGGGGAGGGATGCCAGCAGCTGTGGCATCCGCTCCTGTCCCTGTCGCACCGCTGCCACTGTCGGCTCCGCCCGGCGTCGCTCCCCCGGGTCGTCGCCTGCGCCGCGGCGTTCCCTGGCTGGTGCTCGGCATCATCGGAGGCGTGTTCGCCCTCGGGTTCGTCCTGATCGGCGGGGTGATGCTGCTCCCCCTCCTCCTGATGCGCTGACCTCCCCACGGCGCCCGACGACACGGCTCGGTAACCTGGGCCGCGCACGACGAGACCCTTCGAGGAAGGTGCGCACATGGACGCGACACCCCTGACCGCGCCGGTCGATCGCGCCGAAGTACGCGCGTTCACCGCCCAGCTGCGCCGCAGCGGGGCCCTGCGGACCCGATGGGTCTCGGGCGCCGTGCTGGCGATCATCGGCGGGGCCATCGTGCTCTTCGCGTTCCCGGCGCTGCTCGCGCTGATCTACACGATCACGTCCGGTCGGAACACGATCAACCCCGTGTCGATCTTCTTCGTGCTGTTTCTGGTCGCGGCCATCGCGCTGATCGTGGTGGCGATCGTGCGCGCGTTCCGCGGGAGGGCCGAGCGGCGCTTCCGGCTCGACCGTTTCGCGCGCGCCAACGGCCTCACGTGGCGCGGAGACGTCGACGACCCGCTCCTGCCCGGCATGATCTTCACGCAGGGGCACACCCGCGAGGCGAGCGACGTGGTGAGCGGGCATCGGCCGCGGTTCATCGAGGTGGCGAACTACTCCTACCGGACCGGCGGAGGCAAGAACGAGACCACGCACAAGTGGGCGTACGTCGCGATCCGGCTCGACACCCCGCTCCCCCACATCGTTCTGGATGCCGTGGGCAACAACGGTCTGTTCGGGGCATCGAACCTGCCGATCACATTCACGCGCGGCCAGCGCCTCGGGCTCGAGGGCGACTTCGACAAGCACTTCGCGCTGTACTGCCCCGAGGGGTACGAGCGCGATGCGCTGTACCTCTTCACGCCCGACGTCATGGCGCGCTTCGTCGACAACGCGGCCGCCCTCGACGTCGAGATCGTCGACGATTGGCTGTTCCTCTACGCGCGGCGCGACCTGTCCACGCTCGACCCGCGAACGTGGGAGTGGCTGTTCACGACGGTGGCGGCGATCGAGGAGAAGGTGGCGCAGTGGGCGCGGTGGCGCGATGAACGCCTGTCGTCGCCGGTCGCCGCGTCAGCCATGCCGATGCTGATTCCACCCCCGGTCGGTGTGGCTCCGACCGGTCGGCGTCTCAAACAGGGCGTGTCCTGGGTGACGGTCGTGATCGGCGTGATCGTCGTCGGGTACTGGATCGTGAGCATCGTCTCGGACGTGTTCTTCCGCTGACGCGGGGGCGGCGTGGGGACGCGGTCAGTGCGCGGACCAGCCGCCGTCCATCGTGTAGCTCGCGCCCGTGACCATTCCGGCGTCGGGGCCCGCGAGCCAGAGAGCGAGGGATGCCACCTCGTCCGGCTCGACGAGTCGTTTGATCGCGGCATCCTGAAGCAGCACCTTCTCCAGCACCTCGGACTCCGGGATGCCGTGAGCTTTGGCCTGATCAGCCAGCTGTTTCTCAACCAGGGGTGAGCGGACGTACCCCGGGTCGATGCACACGCTGGTGACCCCGTGCGGTCCCCCCTCGAGCGCTGTCGTCTTCGACAACCCCTCGAGACCGTGCTTCGCGGTGACGTACGCCGACTTATATGCCGATGCGCGTATGCCGTGCACGCTGGAGACGTTGAGGATCCGACCGAAGCCGCGCTCGTACATTCCCGGGAGCGCGGCACGGATGAGGAGGAAGGGCGCCTCGAGCATCAGCCGGAGCATGAACGAGAAACGCTCCGGATCGAACTGGTCGATCGGACTGACGTGCTGGATGCCGGCGTTGTTGACGAGGATGTCGACATCGAGGGTCAGCTCCCGCAACGCGACCGTGTCGGAGAGGTCGACCGCCCACGCGCGGCCACCGATCTCCTGCGCCACGCGATCGGCCGCCTCATGGTTGACGTCGGCCACGGTCACCTGGGCTCCGGCATCCGCGAATCTCCTCGCGATGGCTTCGCCGATGCCGCTCGCTCCCCCGGTGACGAGCGCCCGGTGTCCGGTCAGGTCGATGCTCATGCGTGCTCCTTCGTGTCCCGAGTCTCGTCGCGCTCCCGTCGAGTGTCTAGGCCACGCCGGAGAGAGCGGAGCGTCGCGTGGCGCGCCGCACGACCGTTTGAGTGGCCACAACACCCGGAGCGCGGTGAAAACGCCCGGGTGTTGTGGACACTCACCACGATCACGGCGCGGCGCGGTGCGGTGCGCGGACGGCGGGTCAGCGGCGCGCGGGGACCTCTGGCTCGCCGAGCGAGAGCATCAGGCGGTTCGCCCAGCTGAAGAACGCGGCGCCGTTGACGGCGTCGACGATCGCCGCGTCATCCAGCCCGGCGTCGCGGAGGCGGGCGACATGCACTTCGCTCAACGCCGGGGGAGTCGCGGCCAGAGCAGCGGATGCCGCGGCCACGGCGTTCCACTGCTGGTCGCCGAGGTCCGCGGCGACGCCCTCATCGAGCAGGCGCTGTACGTCGTCGCGACGCCCGGACTCGCGGGTCGCGAACGCCGCGTGCACGGAGGCGCAGAACACGCAGCCGTTGAGCCGCGACGCGGTCGCGGCCGAGAGCTCCCGGGCGGCGCGGGGGAGACCGCCGTCGGTGTTGGTGAAGATGTCGAGGTCGGTGAGCGTCCGGGCCTCGAGCGCGGCAGGATCACGGGCGAGGAGGCGGAAGTACGGCATCGCCGCGCGCGCCGGCTCGATCAGGGCGTCGAGTTGCTCGGTCGTCAGTGCCTCACGCTCGACCGGCGCGAGCCACGGCACCCAGCCGAGGCCGTCCTGCGTGAACGCCTCGGGACGGCGGATGCCACCGGGCTCGGTCACCCACTCGGTCGCGGCGGGCGTCGTGTGGAGCTGACCCGGGGCGACCGCCTCCGGCGCGACCCACGCGGGCGTACGACGCCCCGAGACCACGCGGAGCCCGGCGACCGCGCGCAGCTGGAACGCGAGGAACGACACGAGCTGCGAGAGCGAGACGATCTGGTCGGCGTCCCACCCCGCGGTGACGAGCCGACGAAGGGCATCGGCCGAGCTCTCGCGCGGTCGGAACACGAGGAGGTGCGCGTGCTCCAGCGCGGCGGTGAGCCGGTCGCCGAGCGCGGCGGCCACGGCATCCGGTACACCGTATGCCTGGACGGGAATGCTCTCTGCGGCGAGGCTCGGCTCGCGATAGACGCCGACGGGACCGGTCGAACGCCCCGCCGCAGCGGCGGTCAGCACGGCTGCCGACAGCGCGTCGTCCTCGTCATCGAGCAGGTCGCCGTAGAACCGCACGGCCGCGTCATCGTCATGCAGCGCGGCGACGAAGGTCGCGACGGCGTACCGCTCGGCGAGCGTGAAGCCGCGCTCGTCGCTCGGCTCCAGCAGAGCGGCGAAGCTGCGCTGCGCGTTCTCCCGAGCCTGCGAGCGACGGTGGCGCACGGCATCCAGAGGTCCCTCGGCGGAGAGTCCGGCGAGAAGGTCGATCACGTCGGTCATGCGAGTACTCCTGTGGTCTGGGCGGTGAGGTTCTGCAGTTCGGCGGCGGCTTCGGCTCCGGTGCGGAGTCCGAGGCGCGGGGCGACCTCGGTCGCGAGAAGCTCGATCGAGCGCAGCGTGATCTCGTGCGCGGGATCGACGGAGTGCACCTGGAACGCGACATCCGTCGCCCGTCCGAGGGTGAGATCGGCCTCGAGCGACGCGACAACCTCGTCGACCGTGCCGAGGTGCGTGTCCGTCAGTCGCGCGATGTCGCGCAGGTCACCCGTGCCGTCCTGCCGGAGGAACGTCCGCGCGAGGCGCCGGAGGCCCGAGTCGGCCGCCCGCCAGGCGGCGTCGAGGTCGGCGGCATCCACCACGACAGCCGTGCGCGACGCGAGAATCCGCGGCTCGACACCCGATGGGAGCGCCTCGAGGTACGCGTCGATGATGGGCAGCTGCACGTCGTGCAGCGCCTGGCCGGGCTCCTTCGGTTGGGTGCGCGAAAGGAGCAGACCGTCACCGTCGGAACCCGCGCGACGGCCTCCCTCGACCGAGAACGTGGCCTGCCACAGACGCACCCCGAGGTCGGGAGCCGGGGGATTCAGCACCGAGGACGTGCCCCGGATGCCGCGCCCGCCGAACGCCTCGCGCAGCACCTCGACGTGCTCGGCCTGGATCGCGCGCCGCTCATCGGACGAGCGCTGGAACGCGGCGAACGACGACGGCGTTCCCCCCGTGCCGATGCCGAGCTGCACGCGCCCGCCGCTTAGGGCGTTCACGACGGCGGCGTCCTCGGCCACGCGGACCGGGTCGTCGATGGGGAGGGTCACGATCCCGGTGCCCAAGGCGATGCGCTCGGTCTGCACCGCGGCCGCGGCGAGGAACGGGAAGGGCGACGGAAGTCCGCCCTCGTCCCGGTCGAAGTGATGCTGAGCGATCCAGAGCGAAGCGAAACCGTGCTGCTCCGCGGCCCGCACCTGCGCGAGCGCGCGGCGGTATCGCTCGCCATCGGTCCCGGCATCCAGAAGTCGTGTGAAGAATCCGAGTCGTGCGCCGCTCATCGCGTCGCCTCCGTTCCTGCCTCGTGGGCCGTCTCGTCGTTGTATGCCGTTCCCGGAATGGCCGCGAGCAGTTGCCGGGTGTCGTCGCTCTCCGGGGCGGAGAACACCCGCTCGACCGGGCCCGTTTCGACCTGGCGTCCCCGCCTCAGCACCGAAACGGTATCCGCGATCTGGCGCACCACGGCCAGATCGTGCGAGATGAACAGGTACGTCAGACCCAGCTCCTCTTGCAGACGTGCGAGGAGGCGGAGGATCTGCGCCTGGACGGTGACATCGAGCGCCGATACGGCCTCGTCCAGCACGAGGACCCGCGGGTCCAGCACCAGAGCGCGCGCGATCGCGACGCGCTGTCGCTGTCCGCCCGAGAGCTCGGCCGGGTACCTCGAGGCGAGAGCGGGGTCGAGGGCGACCTGCTCGAGCTGGTGCTGCACGCGCTCCGCGCGAGCGGCCGCGCCCCCGAGCCCGAAATTGCGCAGGGGCTCTTCGATGGCCCGCCCGACACGCTGACGCGGATCGAGGGATGCCAGGGGGTTCTGGTACACGAGCTGAACGACCCGCCGGTAATCGCGCAGGCCGCGGCCCGATAGCGCCGTGACATCGATCCCGTCGACGCTCACGGTCCCCGCCGTCGGCCGCTGGAAGCCCGCAACCGCGCGGCCCGTCGTCGTCTTGCCCGAGCCGGACTCCCCGACGAGCGCGTGCGTCGTCCCGGCCGCGACGGTGAACGACACGTCGTCGACGGCGACGAAGGGCTCAGCACCGCGGCGGGCGTACTCCCGACGCAGACCCTGCACCTCGATGAGGGGCCGGGCGGTCTCGGCATCCGGGATCCGCCGCTCCACGACGCTCGACAGCGACGGGGCGTCGGCGAGCAGGGTGCGCGTGTATTCCGCCGTGGGGTGGGCGAGGACCTCGGACGCCCGCCCTGTCTCTTGCACGGCGCCGCCGCGCAGCACGACGACCTCATCGGCGCGGTCGGCGGCGACGGCGAGATCGTGGGTGATGAGCAGGACGCCGGTTCCGCTCTCTCGACCGAGGCTGTCGATGAGGTCGAGCACGGTCTTCTGCACCGTCACGTCGAGGGCGCTCGTGGGCTCGTCCGCGACGATGAGGTCCGGCTCGAGCGCGATCGCGGAGGCGATGAGCACACGCTGCTTCATGCCTCCCGACAGCTCATGCGGGAATTGGCGCGCGCGCGTCGCGGGGTCATCGATGCCGACGCGCTCGAGCAGTTCGAGCACGCGGCGGCGGATCTTCGCGTGGTCGCGGTCGCCGTGCACGCGGAAGGTCTCGGCGATGCTCGCACCCACCGTCCGCACGGGGTTGAGCGAGCCGGTGGGGTCCTGCGGTACGAGCCCGATGCGCGCCCCGCGCAGGGTCCGCAGGCGTCGCTCGGGAAGTCCGAGCAGCTCGAGATCCCCGAGACGGATGCTTCCGGATGCCACCCGCGCGGCGTTCGGCAGAAGCCCCAGCACCGCCTGGCCGAGCGTGGACTTTCCCGAGCCCGACTCTCCGACGAGCGCGGTGACGCGGCCCGGACCGACGGCGAGCGAGACGTCGTTGACCGCCGTATGGCGGCCGCGGCCGGTGACGTAGTCGACGGTGAGCCCGCGGATGTCGAGCATAGAGCCGGTCATGAGGTTCCTCCTCGGCGGATGGCACCGCTCAGCCGGTTGGCGGAGAGCACGACGAGCGCGATCACGATGCCGGGGAGCGTCGTGAGCCACCAGGCGGTGGCGATGTAGTTGCGGCCCTCCGACACGAGCAGGCCCCACTCCGGCGTGGGTGGGGGAGCGCCGTAGCCGAGGAAGCCGAGCGTCGCGATCTGCAGGACCGCGGAACCGAACTGCAGGGCGGCCAGCGCGAGCACCGCCGTGAGCGAGTTGGGCAGGATGTGCCGCCACAGCACCGTCCAGAACGTGCCGCCGCTGCCGTACGCCGCCTCGACGAAGTCGCTCACCCGCACGCTCACCACCTGCGAGCGCGCGAGGCGCGCGAAGGCGGCGATCGAGGTGACACCCACGGCGAGCGCGGCGTTCGCCGTGCCGAAGCCGAGCAGGATGATGATGCTGAGCGACAGCAGCAGCCCGGGGATCGCAAGGAGCACGTCCACCCCGCGCATCAGGACGTCGTCCACCGGTCCCGGGCGCGAGCCCGCGATGACACCGACGGCGGTCCCGACGACGAAGCCGACGCCGACCGCGATCACGGCGCCGAGGAGCGACTGCGACGCCCCGTGCACCACACGCGTATAGAGGTCTCGGCCCGTGGCATCCGTTCCGAACCAGTGCTCCGGGCTCGGCGGCTGCAGGGCCTGCATGCCGATCCCGGCCGTGGGGTCGCCCGGGGCGAACAGCCACGGCACCAGCGCCCACGCAATCGCGACCGCGAGCACGAGGAGCGAGAACAGGATGCCGAGGGCCGGACGCCGACGACCGCGGCGGGCACGCGCGGGCGAGGTGGGATCGGTCAGCAGAGCGGCGGCGGTACCGGTCATCGGCGGACTCCTCGCAGGCGCGGGTCGAGCACCGGATAGGCGAGATCGACCAGAAGGTTGATGACGACGAAGGCGAGCGCCGAGAAGACGACGACCGCGAGGAGGACCGGGGCGTCGCGCGCGGCGACGGCCTGCGCGGTGAGCTGGCCGACCCCGGCGCGTCCGAACACGCTCTCGGTCACGACGGCTCCGCCGACGAGCTCGCCGAAGATCAGACCTGCCATGGTGAGAGCGGGGAGTACCGCGTTGCGCGCGACGTTGCGCCAGAGGAGCCAGTTCGTCGAGGCCCCGCGCGCGCGGACCACGGCCACGAAGGGCTGCGCGCGCACGTCGTCGATGCTGCGGATGAGCACCTGGGCGAGCGGCGCGGAGAGCGGGATCGCCAGGGTGGCGACGGGGAGGATGAGCGCCTGCACCGGACTCGCGTTGATCACGGGGATCAGACCGAGACGGAACGAGAACACCTGGATCAGGACGATGCCGACGAAGAACACCGGGATCGAGACGAAGAGCGGGGGAAGCGACTGGAAACCCCGGCGGACGAAGCGCGGACCGAAGGTCGCGGTGACCGCGATACCGACCGCGAGGACGATCGCGACGCCGAGGCCCCAGGCGGCGAGCACGAGGGAGGAGGAGAGAGCGGTCGCAAGCAGGGTCGACACGGCGGCGCCGGTCTGGACCGAGTAGCCGAAATCCCCTCGTACGAACGCGAACAGCGACTCGACGTAGCGCTGCCACAGCGGGCGGTCGAAGCCGTACGCCTCACGGATCGTGGCGAGCTGATCGGGCGACAGGCCCAGCTCGGGGCTCGCGAAGCGCGCGACGACGGCGTCACCGGGCAGAGCCGCGAGCAGCACGTACGCGACGGTGTACGCCAGCAGCAACACCAAAGCCGCCTGTCCGAGGCGGCGCAGCACGTAGGTCATGGGGGATCCTTCGGGGGAGTGGTGGGGCCGGCCGCGCGACCGGCCCCACGAGAACTCAGCGGTCGAGCCAGACCTCGGCGAAGCTGGGGCGACCGACCGACTCGGTGTGGAAGCCCTTCACGTCGGCGCGGAGGCCGAACACCTGCGGCTCCTCGAAGATCGGCAGGATGTACGCCTGCTCGGCGAGGTACTGCTGCGCCGCGGCGGAGGCGGCGGTGCGTCCCTCGACCGTGGGCGTCGACGCGATCGCCGCGAGCAGCGTGTCGAGCTGGGGGTCGCCCACCGACCCGTCGGCCGGGTGCAGATTCAGCAGCGTGTTGCGGTTCTTCGAGAAGTACTGCGACTTCAGGACGTCGAAGTCCGCACGGCCGACCATCGAGTGGTACACCTGCACGATGTTCTCGTCGAGCGAGTTCGCCGTCTGCGTGGCCATGTCGCCGGGGGTCAGCGACACCGCGATGCCGAGCTTCGCGAGCTGCTCCTGGATGATCGTGACGACCTCGGCCGAGCGCGGCTGCGGCAGAGCCTCGTTGAAGGCGATCGCGAGACGCTGACCGTCCTTGACCCGGATGCCATCGGCCCCGGGCACCCATCCGGCTTCGTCCAGGAGAGCTGCGGCCTTGTCGGGGTCGTACGCGTAGAACGAGGAGGTGTCGGTGTACCCGAGTGCGGTCTTGGCGAGAGCACCGGTGGCGAGCGGGTAGTTCTTCGTGAAGAGGGTGTCGACGATGTCCTGGCGGTCGATACCGGCGATGATCGCCTGGCGCACGCGGATGTCGGCGAGCAAGGGGTTGCGGAAACGGAAGCTCAGGCCGTTGTTCACCCCGTTCGTCGGGGCGGCGACCAGCGCGAGGCCGGGGGCCGCGAACTGCGCCTCATCGGGCGCTTCGATCTGGCGCGCGGCATCCGCTTGCCCTGCCACCACCGTGCCGACGCGCACGCTGTCTTCGGCCGCGACGATCAGGTCGATCCCGTCGAGATAGGGGCGACCCTGGTGCTCGCGCGAGGGGGGAGCCCAGTCGTAGTCGTCGCGCGCCTTCAGCGTCACCTTCGTGCCGACCTCTTCGGCGTCGATCACGAAGGGTCCCGAGCCGATCACCGTGGTCGCGTTGCCGGGGCCGAAGGTCTCGGCCGTCTTGGCGAGCGTCGCATTCGAGACGAGGCCGGAGTTGATCGTCGACACCGCCTGTGCGAAGCCGGGGGAGGGAGCGGTGAAGAAGAAGCGGACCGTGCTCGCGTCGACGACCTCACCGTGGTCGTAGTTGTTGATCGCCTCGGACTGCGTGAGCTTGCGGCTCGAGTCGCCCTTGCCGAACAGGTCGAAGTTCGCCACGACGTTCGCCGCGTCCAGCGGAGTTCCGTCGGAATACGTCACGCCCTGGCGGAGGGTGAACGTGTACTGGGTGGCATCCTCGTTCACCTCGGGGAGGGCGGTCGCGATCCAGGGCTGCAGTTCGAGGGTCGACGGATCCTGGTACAGGAGCCGGTCGGTGATGTTGTTGACGATTCCGCCGTTGGGGTAGAAGCCCGCGGCCGGCGGGTACAGCGTCGTCCACGTCTGCGGTTCGAGGTAGGTCAGCGTGCCCCCGGTGACGGGTTCGGCGTTGACGGGCGCTCCCGATCCGGCCCCTCCGCCCGAGCATCCGGCGAGCAGGGCCGCTGTGGCGACCGCGGCGGTCGCGGCGAGCGCGAGGCGGCGAAGAGGGCGGGGCAGGGGCATGTCGACTCCCGGTTTGCTGTGGGCGAGGTGTGTGCCAGTCCAGCGCAGGCTGAGAACCGTTGCACATTCCGCGCGTCACGCGGCGACACACCCCGTCACATGGGTGTCACATGCGGGCGCGGTGGAAGAGCGCCGGCGGTACCGCAGAGAGGGCGGCGAGGCCGTCCGCGACTCGGCGGGCTCTTCGCCCCATGTGTCGAGCCCCTGGGCCGGGGTCCCGGCATCCGCCCTGCCTCTCAGCGCGATGCGACGCCGATCGGATCGCCGGTGCGGGCGAGGTCGGCCTCGATCTCCCGGACGATCGGGATGACCGTCTCGCCGAAGCGCTCGAGCTCCTCCTGGAAGTGCAGGAACCCGAGCAGGAACAGGTCGACGCCGCGCTTCTTGTACGCGATGATGCGCTCGGCGATCTGCTGCGCGTCGCCGAAGAGCTGCGTGCGGAAGCCGTCGTTGTACTGCACGAGGTCGTCGAGGCTCGAATCGGCCCACATGCCCTTCTTGTCCTTGGTGGCGTTCCCGGCCTCCTGCACGCTCTTTCGGAACCCCTCGACCGCCGTGTCGTCGGCGTGCGCGATGATCTCGCGCAGTTGCTGCTCGGCCTCGGCACGGCTGTCGCGCTGGATGACGAAGCCATTGAGCCCGAACCGCGTGCGACGACCGTGCTCGGCGGCGACGCGGGTGACGTCGTCGTACTGCTCGGTGAAGCCGTCGAAGTCCTTGCCGTTCGAGAAGTACCAGTCCGAGAACGCCCCACCGTTGAAGCGCGCGGCCGTGGAGTTGCCGCCCTGGAAGATCTCGGGATGCGGACGCCCCGGTACCTCGTACGGGAACGGGCGCAACGTGAAATCGGTGATGTCGTAGTACTTACCGTGGAACGAGAACTTCTCCTCGGTCCACAGACCGCGCAACACCTGGATGAATTCGGCCGCGCGCTCGTACCGCTCGTCGTGCTCGAGCCATTCGAGGCCGAGGTCGGTGTATTCGTCCTTGAACCAGCCGCTGACGACGTTCACGGCCGCACGACCGTGCGAGAACTGGTCGGCGGTGTTGATGAACTTCGCCAGGACGGCCGGATGCCAGATCCCGGGGTGGATCGCTGAGATGACCTTGAGCTTCTCGGTGGCGAGCAGCAGAGCGAGGCTGATCGAGGTGGATTCGTGCTGCTGGGCGGCGCCATAGCTCGAGGCGTAGCGCACCTGGCTCAGCGCGTACTCGAAGCCGACGCGCTCCGCCGTCTGCGCCAGTCTGACGTTGTAGTCGTAGCCCCAGTCGGTGCGCTGCTCGATCGAGCTGATGACCAGCCCGCCGCTGACGTTGGGCACCCAGTAGGCGAACTTCAGCGGCTCGTGGGTGGGGGTGAGATCGGTCACGGGGTCCTCCTCGCGGATCGGAACCCGGCCACCGTCGCACCGGTGGGCGCATCGGTCAACGACATGTGACGGACCATGTCGCCCCGTGACGCCGGGCGTCCGGGCGCGCGTGAGGATGGATGCCATGACCTCCCCCCAGCGCGTGCGTTTCGGCTACTGGACCCCGATCTTCGGTGGATGGCTGCGCAACGTCGACGACGAGCAGACGCCCGTCTCGTTCGCGCACATCGCCGAGATCGCGCGGGTCGCCGAGGAGGGCGGCTTCGATCTGACGCTCATCCCCGAGCTCAACCTCAACGACATCAAGGGCGTCGAGGCGCCGTCTCTCGACGCGTGGGCGGTGACCGCGGGTCTCGCGGCGGTCACGTCGAAGCTCGAGCTCATGACGGCCGTGCGCCCGGGCTTTCACAACCCCTTCCACACCGCCAAGCAGGCCGCGACGATCGACGAGATCAGCGGCGGACGGTTCACCCTGAACGTCGTCTCTGCCTGGTGGGCCGAGGAGGCCAAGCAGTACGAGGGACTGTTCAGCGCCCACGACGACCGGTACGCCCGGACGATCGAGTGGGTCGAGGTGCTGCGGGGCCTGTGGTCGGAGACGCCCTTCGCCTACGCGGGGGAGTACTACCGTACGGAGGGCACGTACACGGAGCCCAAGCCCCAAGTGCAGCCGCGCCTGTACGCCGGTGGCGAGAGCGAGGCCGGACGAACCGCGATCACCCGCTTCGCCGACGCGTATCTCACGCACGGCGGGACCCTCGAAGAGCTGTCGGCGAAGGTTGCGGATATGAGGCAGCGGCGAGCCTCCGCCGGGGGGACGCCGTTCGAGGCGTTCGGGATGGCCGCCTACGCCGTGGTGCGCGACACCGAGGAAGAGGCTCAGGCTGAGATCGAGCGGATCACCGACGTCCGCGGGGGAGCGGCGTACGGCTCATACCAGGAGTTCGTGAGCAAGTCGAAGCTCGACACCCCCGTCGACCTGAAGGAGTACTCGGTGTCGAACCGTGGCCTGCGGCCGAACCTCGTCGGCACGCCCGACCAGGTCGCCGAGCGGATCGTCGCGTTCGCGAACGTCGGCGTCTCGACGCTGCTTCTGCAGTTCTCTCCGCACCTGCCCGAGCTGCAGCGGTTCGCCGCCGAGGTGATTCCGCGCGTGCGCCGCCTGGAGGCGCAGCGCGACGCCTGAGCCCGCGCGAGGTCCCGACGTGGCTGAGCCCGCGCGAGGTGGCTGAGCCCGTCGAAGCCACCGACCCACCGCACGCCCGGATTCTTCGACACGCTCAGGGACCTCGCGCCGCGGCCTACCCCGCCGCGCGCAGCGCCTGGTCGAGGTCGGCGATGAGGTCGTCGGCATCCTCGAGTCCGATCGACAGGCGGATGAGCCCGTCGCCGATTCCGAGGCGGTCGCGCGTCTCCTGCGTGAAGCCCAGGTGGGTCGTCGTCGCGGGGTGCAGCGCCATCGATCGGGTGTCGCCGATGTTCGTCATGCGGCTGAAGAGACGCAGGGCGTCGAAGAACCGCTCGGCGCCGTCACGGCCCCCGCGCACGGTGAACGAGAACACCGAGCCCGAGAGTCCTCCGTAATCGCGCACGGCCAGGGCGTGCTGCGGGTGCGAGGGGAGGCCGGCGTAGTCGACGCTCTCAACGGCGTCGTGCTTCTCGAGCCACTCGGCGATGGTGCGGGCGCTGGCGAGGTGCTGGCGCATGCGCACAGAAAGCGTCTCCATGCCCTGCTGCAGCAGGAAGCCGTTCAGCGGAGACAACGCGGGGCCGGTGTCGTTCGCGATCCCGAATCGCAGCGAGAACTCGAAGGCGCGCGGACCGAACGCCTCGACGTACGACGCGTACGAGGTGATGGGCGTCTCGGTGATCGCGGGGTAGGAGCGGTCGGATGCCACCCAGTCGAACGTTCCCCCGTCGACCACCGCCCCCGCGAGGTTCGCCCCGTGCCCCGAGAGGAACTTGGTCGCAGAATGCACGACGATGTCGGCGCCGTGCTCGATCGGACGGATCAGAAACGGCGTCGCAATGGTGTTGTCGACCACGAGGGGGATGCCGTGGCGCTTCGCGATGCGGGCGACGGCAGCGATGTCGACGACGTCGTTCTTGGGGTTGGGGAGCGTCTCCGTGAAGATCGCCTTCGTCTCCGGACGAATGAGGGAGTCCCATTCCGCCTCGTCGTCCGGGTTCCAGACGTACTCGACGGTGACGCCCATGCGCGCGAACGTGCGGTCGAAGAGCACCCGCGTGCCGCTGTAGATGCTCGCGGTCGAGACGATGTGTTCACCGCTGCCCGCGACCGCCAGCAGCGCGATCGTGATCGCCGCCTGCCCCGACCCGACGACGATCGCTCCGCTCCCGCCCTCGAGAGAGGCCAGCCGACGTTCCGCCACCTGATTCGTCGGGTTGAGGTTGCGGGAGTAGAGGTGTCCGAGATCGGCACCCGCGAACCGGTCGGTCGCCTCTTGGAAGGAGGAGAAGCGATAGGCCGCCGACAGGTGGACCGGTGTGATGCGGGAGCCGTGCGTGAGATCCTCCACCTCCCCCGCGTGCACTTGACGCGTCTGGAACCCGAAACCGTCCCACTCGACGTGGGGCTGCGCCGCCTCAGACACGAGACCCGACCGCTTCTTGCGGGAGGAGAGAGCCGAGCCAGCGCGCGATCTCGCGCGGACCTGAGCGAGGGGCCGTCGCCTCGACGTCGGGGTTGTAGTTCGTGTTCGTGTTGACGTCGTAGGTGACCGTGCGGCCGTCGCGCGTCTCGATGAACTCGATGCCGGCGACGCCGATACCCTCGGCGGCCAGGAAGGCCAGGTAGCGGTCGATCAGCTCGGGGTCGACGTCATCGCGGCGACGGAACATCGGCTCGGGCTCGATGCCGTCGGCACCGGGAACCGCGCAGGCCTCGGCCGGGCACAGCTCGAAGCTTCCCGCGCTCGTGTCGACGCGCACCGCGTAGACGAGGGAGCCCGCGACGAACTCCGCGCGCGTGATGAACGGCGCCTTCGCGACGAGCAGCTCCTGCAGGAGCGTGATCCCGTCGGGCGACGGCTCGAAATCCGGGCCCTCGACCCACGCCGCGAACTCCGCGACGGAATCCCACCGCCGCACACCGAGACCCTTGCCGCCCTGGTTGTGCTTGCTGATGAAGGGGGCGCCGAACTCCGCGGCCCGGTCGACGATCCCCTTGGTGCCGAGCACGGCGACGGTACGGGCGACCTCGATGCCCGCGTGCTGGAGAGCCACGTGCTGCGCGACCTTGCTCACCTCGAGCTCGAGCACATCGGCACCGTTGATGACGGTGCGGCCCCAGGACGCGAGCCACCGCAGCACGGCCCGACCGTAATCCTTGCTGTGCGCACGATCGCGCGTGTGCGCCGAGGCACTCAGCCGCGACCAGAACACGCCCTCCGGCGGCTCGGACGAGAGGTCGATCGCGCCCTCCGTCAGGAGCCACTCTTCGAGCGGCACGCCCTCCGCGTCGAAGGCCGCCTGGAACGGCGGCAACCACGAGGGGTTGTCATGAATCACGTACACGCTGCCCGACATGTCGCCAGGCTAGCCCGGGCCTCCGACATCGCGGACGCCGCGCGTCACCGTTCGTCACCGCCGCCGACTGTGCGAATCCGAACAACCCCGAACACTCCGCGACCACGGCGGGTCAGCGGCATCCCTTTGGATGAGGAGAGACACCCCGGTCGCGTCGTGACCACGCAGGAGAGAGAACCAATGGATGCCAAGCCCCCGGCGACCCCGGTCGACGCCGAACTCGAATGGCAGGCGCTCCGGCTGCAGAAGATCGTGCACAAGAAGTTCGAGGTGTGGGCGATCACCCGCATCGTGCATGGCCTGGACGACCCCGAGATCGAATGGGTGACCCAACAGGCCGTCCCCGCCCGCGAGGAGGGGAAGCGAGCCCTGCTCGACCTGTACTTCCCGCAGTTCCGGCTGGCCGTGGAGATCGACGAACTGCAGCACGTCGGCCAGGTCGAGCAGGACCGTCTCCGGGAGCGTCATGTCATCGATACCGCGAATGTCGAGTTCTGGCGGTGGGAGATGCAGGACATCCACACCCTCGAAGACGCCCGGAAATGCATCGATGAGCTGGTCGACGACCTCCGTGAGCGCAAGCTCGCCCAGATCGACGACGGAACCTTCGTGCCGTTCCGATTCGGACGCACGTACGACCCCGCCGAATGGATCGCCGGCGGGGGAGTCGGCATCCAGGACGACGCCCGCTTCCGTCGCCACATCGATGTCGCCCGCCTGTTCGGCAAGGATCTCGTCATGCACCGCTCCGGCATGCTGCGCGTGTCGCCGACCGTACAGGTGTGGTTCCCGAAGCTCTACCCGAACAAGGAGTGGCACAACGCGCTGCTCGACGACGGCCAGCGCATCGTGCAGCGTCTCGCGGTGGACGTGACCTCCGGGGTCGACCCCGCTCCGCTTCCGGTCGGCACCGGTACGGGGGAGACGCGGCTCGTGTTCGCGCACTATCGCGACGAATTCGGGCGGATCTACTACCGCTTCGTCGGCGCTTTCGAACACACGGGCCAGGACGGTCACAGCGCCGACTTCCGCCGCATCGGGGAGCGGATCACCGTCGACGGCGCGGGCGGCTTCGAGATCGTCGGTGTGTGACGGACCTCGCGCCCGCCGGCGCCCTGCCCGGAACGCCGCCGCACCCATGACGAACGTCACCCCCACATCGTGACGGGAGTCTGAGGTCGTCCGGCCGAGTTCCGGCCAGCATGAAGACATGACCTCCTCCACCCCCACTCCCGCCGCGATCGACGCGCGGGGCGTCGTCAAGAGCTTCGGCTCCGTTCATGCCGTCCGCGGCATAGACCTCTCCATCCGGCCGGGCGAGATCGTGGCTTTCCTCGGGCCGAACGGTGCCGGCAAGACCACGACGATCGACATGATCCTCGGTCTGAGCACCCCCGACTCCGGCTCGATCAGCGTCTTCGGGCACAGCCCGCGCGGCGCGATCGCCCGGGGTCTCGTCTCCGCGGTCCTGCAGACGGGTGGGCTGTTGAAAGACCTCACCGTCCGCGAGACCGTCGAGCTCACGGCCAGCCTGTTCGCCGAGAAGCGTCCCGTCGACGAAGCGCTCGAACGGGCCGGCATCCGGAATCTGGCAAGCCGACGCGTCGGCCTCTGCTCCGGTGGCGAGCAGCAGCGGCTGCGCTTCGCGATGGCGCTCGTGAGCGACCCCGCCCTGCTCATTCTCGACGAGCCGACCACCGGCATGGACGTCGAAGCCCGTCGTTCGTTCTGGAACGCGATCCGAGCGGATGCCGCCCGCGGCCGCACCGTCATGTTCGCGACGCACTACCTCGACGAGGCCGACGAGTACGCCGACCGCATCGTGCTCATGCGCGGGGGAGAGATCGTCGCCGACGGCCCCACCTCCGAGATCAAGAATCTCGTGTCCGGTCGCGTGGTGCACGCGACGCTTCCGGATGCCGATCTCGCCGCCCTCGCGGCCCTCCCGGGCGTCGACTCGGTCGAGACCGCCGGCGAGCGCATCGCGATCCGCACGAGCGACTCCGACGCCCTCGCACGCCACCTGCTGACCACCACGGACGCGCGCGACGTGGAGATCACGGCGCAGAACCTCGAGAGCGTCTTCCTCACCCTCACCGCCGACAACGCCGCGCCCGCCCTGAATGGAGCTGTCCGATGACCGCCATCGCCCTCGACCGCCCGGTCCCCGCCTTCGGCGGCTTCACTCTCACCTACCTCCGCATCGAGTTGATGCGCAAGCTCCGCAACCCCCGCAGCCTGCTGTTCACGGTCGCGTTCCCGGTTCTGATGTTCTTCATCGTCGGGTTTCAGACCCTGGACGTTCCGCTGACCGATACCCCGCTGGCATCCGGGGGAGTGTCGGTGGCCGCGTACATCATGGTCTCGATGGCGATGTACGGAACCATGATGTCGGCGACCCAGACCGGGGCGTCGGTGGCGGTCGAGCGCGCGCAGGGCTGGAGCCGCCAGCTGCGCCTCACCCCGCTGAACCCCGTCGCCAACGTCGTCGTCAAGATGATGGCGGGCATGATGTTCGGCCTCATCGCGGTCATCGCCACCTACGCCGTCGCCGCGTTCGCCGGCGTCACCCTCGCCCCCGTGCAGTGGATCGTGACGGGTCTCGCGGCGTGGCTCCTGGCGAGCGCGGTGTTCACGACGCTCGGCCTCATGGTCGGGTACATGGTGCCGGGCGAGAACGCGGCGCAGATCACGAGCCTCGCGGTGGTGCTGCTGTCGTTCCTCGGCGGCCTGTTCTTCCCGCTGTCGTCGATGCCCGACTTCCTCCAGGTGATCGGCAAGCTGACACCTGTGTACGGCATCGGCGAGCTCGCCCGGTCGCCTCTGACGGGGGATGCCTTCGACCTCGGCGCCCTGATCAACGCGGTCATCTGGCTCGCGGTGTTCGTCGCCGGGACCGTGTTCTTCTTCCGTCGTGACACCCGTCGCGGCTGACGCGCCTATCGTGAACGACATGAGCAGTGAGACCGGCCCGGGACGAGCGATCGTTCCGGGCCGTCGCCCGTTTCAGCGCGGGTGGCTCATCGGTTCGTCGATCTCCCTGATATGGACCTTCCCGACGCTGCTCACTCTCTGGGAGGAACCGGGTCTGACTCCGCGTCTCCTCGGAACCGCGATCGTCCTCGTGTTCGCGGCGCTGTTCATGGCGACCGCGCCCCTCGCGCGCATCACCCCGTCCTTCGGCCGCCGATTGCTTCCCCCCGTGGCGCTCTTCGCGCTGAGCCTGTCCCTCTGGCCGTGGCTCGGTGCCGACGTGCGCTGGCTGTGGACGTTCGTGGGCGTCTCCGTCGCCGTCTCGCGTATGGGGTCCCGCACCATGTGGACGACCGTCGGCGTGCTGAGCGGGCTCTCGTTCGCCGTCGGGGAGGGGAGCGGCGCCGACACCTTCACGAGCGTGCTCAACTCGGCGATCATCCTCTCCATCTCGATCATGATGTTCAGCTTCATGCGGAACATCACCACCCTCGAGCGTCTGCGTGACGCACAGGCTCAGATCGCCGAACTCGCCGCCGAGAAGGAGCGCGGCCGCGTCGCGCGCGACGTCCACGACATCCTCGGCCACTCCCTCACCGTGATCACGGTCAAGGCAGAACTCGCAGGACGACTGATGGATGCCGGCTCCCCGGCCGCCCGCGACGAGATCACGCAGATCGAGCAGCTGGCGCGCGGTGCCCTCTCCGACGTCCGCACGACGGTCCACGGGTATCGCGGGGTGAGCATCAGCGGAGAGCTCGCCGCCGCGCGGGCGGCGCTGGAGAGCGCCGGCGTCTCCGCCGACCTCCCCGGGACGACCGAGCAGGTGCCCGCCGACCGCCGCGAGCTCGCGGGCTGGGTCGTGCGTGAAGCCGTGACGAACGTCATCCGTCACGCGGAGGCCCGCGCCTGCCGGGTGCGTCTCGGCGCGCGTTCGGTCGAGATCGCCGACGACGGCCGCGGCCCTGCGGCGGCGGCATCCACAGGCTCGGGGCTCACCGGACTCCGCGAGCGCGTCGAAACGGCCGGCGCCCGGCTGCTCATCGGTCGCAGCGACCTCGGGGGCTTCAACGTGAAGGTGACATGGTGATCCGACTTCTCATCGCCGACGACCAGGCGCTCGTGCGCGGTGCCCTCGCGGCGTTACTCGGTCTCGAGCACGACATCGAGATCGTGGCGCAGGTCGGCCGCGGCGACGAGGTCGTTGAAGCCGCCCGCACGTCCGAGGCGGACGTCGCCCTGCTCGACATCGAGATGCCCGGCATCGACGGCATCGCCGCCGCATCCCTTCTGCGTTCCGAGGTCCCCGGATGCCGCGCCCTCATCGTCACGACCTTCGGACGCCCCGGCTACCTGGCGCGTGCCATGCAGGCCGGCGCGTCCGGGTTCGTCGTGAAGGACACACCTGCGGCGGAACTGGCGGATGCGGTACGCCGCGTCTCAATGGGGCTCCGGGTCGTCGATCCAGCCCTTGCTGCCGAGTCCCTCGCGCAGGGCGACTCCCCGCTGACGGAACGCGAGACCGACGTGCTCGCGGCAGCGCGCGACGGCGGCTCGATCGCCGACATCGCGCGGACGGTGCACTTGTCGGAGGGGACGGTGAAGAACCACCTGTCGAGCGCGATCGGCAAGACAGGGGGAAGGAACCGTGCGGATGCCGTGCGGGTGGCGGTGGAGCGGGGGTGGCTGTAGCCCGCGCCGGGTGTGGCTCCGCGCGTGTTCCGGAGCCACACCCGGCCATCAGTCAGCTACCGCCACCGCGGTGAGCGATCGCAACCGCACACAGAGGAGTCGCGAGGAGAAGAACGACTCCTAGCGCTCCGCCCCACGATCCCTGCACGGTCACGGCGTGTGCCCCGCCCTCTGCGGAGAACCCACGGAACGTCGCGACAAGCGGAATCTGAATCATGACGACCTGACCGAACGCCAATGCGGTGAGCGCGAGCGCAGCGATGATGGTCACCCCGATCGAGATGGCGAACGAACAGGCCATCATGAAGAGTCGATCGGCGCTCAGGCCGCGCCTCAGCTCACGCATCGCGCCGTGAAGCCGTTGCGAGTGGACAGCTGCGGGTACTGGCCGCGGGAACGGCAGTAGTTCCACCAGTTCACCACGATCCAGGTCGCAATTCCGAGCGCAGCGGCTGCCACGACGATCGCTGCGGCAGCGGTGACAACGATCAGGATGACGGGCAGAGGGTCAGCAACCACGGGGTAGGAGATGTCGGATGCGCTGCGGTGTTCCACGACCTGGGTGAGCGTGCTTCCCTCGACCTCGTAGTGAGTAGGCACACTTACCCCTGCGGCGTCCTTCGCCCAGGCGGACTCGAAGAGGACCTTGACGGTCCCCCGTTCGTCGACCACCTGGGCACCGCTATCCGCCGTCGACTCGAGAAGATGTCCGGCCGGCAAAGTCAGCGGGTAAGAGAAGGTCTCGGCGGCATCCTGGCTCTCGATGACCGAGAGGAGCTGCACCCCGCCCCGAACGGGCACGACAGCGTTGGCACTGTCGCCTTCAGACGGATAGGCAGTTGCACCGCCCGGGGCGCGCGCCGCCGTGTTCGCCTCGTCCGCGTTGGGCAGACCGATCTTCAAGCTGAAATCCCCGGCGGTGAGGCCAACCCCCTGCGAGGCATCGGCAGGAATGTCGAGGGCAAGCGGTGCGGCTGTCTGCGAGTCGGCGCCTCCAGGGATAGGCGCGGGGGCGGCGACTACGGCGTCTCGCACCAGCCCACCTGGCACATTATCAAGGGCTTCCAGGACATCCTGCGTCGTGACCACATCGTCACTGAGCAGATCTGCGGCGTGTGCCGAGCCCCGTGGACAGACGACAGACGCCGCGATGATCGTGGCCGCTACCGCCGTTGTCGTGAGCACGAGACGGCTGAATCGTCGATTGCGAACATTCATGTGTTCCTCCGAACCTGTTGATACGGACGAGGGAAAGCTATCTGAGGTGCGCATGTATAAATTCAGAACGAACTCAAAGTTCACCCCCTCGACCTCGCACTCGAGCCCACGTGCGCGGAAGAGCGCCAACCGGGATCATGCGGCCGATCCGTCGAGGCGGGTACCGGGGGATTTACCTCGCGTAGGAGGTGATCCTTGCGGACGTCGGGGGGGGAAATGACACCGAGCTTGCGCGACCATCCGTACCGTGGACATGGTCACCTCTCCGTTGCCGTTCTCCGCCGACATGCCGCTTATGATCAGCGTCTTCGTGACGATCATCGGTGTCGGTCTAGGCCTTCTGGTCGATCCCGGTCGACCTGTGACCTACTGGATCGCGGCGGCCTGCGTTGTGTTGATCGGTTTGCTCGTCGCCCGTCTTGCGCCCATGGCTGTCCTTGCCGCGTCCCTACTGACGGGTGGGTTCGCCATGACCACCCATGTCCGCGAGCGACGGTGGCGAGCGAGCCTCATTCGGCAACAGCCCCCACCCCGAACGCCACCGCCTCCTCCTCCGTCAGCATCCGCGACCGGATGAGGAATCGCATCCCTGTCGGCCCCTCCACCGAGAAGCCCGCGCCGCGCCCCGGCACGACGTCGATCGTCAGGTGCGTGAACTTCCAATACGCGAACTGCGACTCCGACATGAAGACTTGGATCGGGTCGTCGAGGCCGACCTCGATGTCGCCGAGGTGCACGTCGCTCGGGCCCGTGATGAACATGCCGATCGGGTAGCACATGGGCGAGCTGCCGTCGCAGCACCCACCGGACTGGTGGAACATCAGGGGGCCGTGCTGGGCCGTCAGGTCGCGCAGCAGCGCGGCCGCGGCATCCGTCACATCGACACGGGAGAGCTGGGTCGCCATGTCCCACTCCTTTCGGTTGATGTCCCAGAATGTGTCGGTGTCACGGCCGGCGACCGGCCATAAGTGGGACGAGGGTCATCGCGGCAGCCGCGGGAAGCCCGAGGTCCAGCGCCTCACGCCTCAGCCGCGGCGGGAACGGCCCGACCCGAAGCGACAGCGACGGAAAGGGGTGCGACCCCCGGGACGAACCCGGGGGTCACGGGGTCGGGGTCGCCGCCACGACCCCGCCGCCGATCAGAAGAAGCCCATCGCCCCATCGGCATACGACACCAGCAGGTTCTTCGTCTGCTGGTAGTGGTCGAGCATCTTCAGGTGGTTCTCGCGGCCGATGCCCGACTGCTTGTACCCGCCGAACGCGGCGTGCGCGGGGTACTGGTGGTACGTGTTCGTCCAGACGCGTCCGGCCTCGATCGCCCGGCCGGCGCGGTACGCCGTGTCACCGCTGCGGCTCCAGACACCGGCGCCGAGGCCGTAGAGCGTGTCGTTGGCGATCGAGATGGCGTCGTCGAAGTCGTCGAACGACGTGACCGACAGCACGGGGCCGAAGATCTCCTCCTGGAAGATCCGCATGTCGTTCGTGCCCTCGAAGACGGTCGGCGCGACGTAGTAGCCACCCGACAGGTCGCCGCCGAGGTCGACACGCTCCCCGCCCGTCAGCAGTTTTGCGCCCCCCTGCTTGCCGATGTCGATGTACGACAGGATCTTCTCGAGCTGGTCGTTCGAGGCCTGCGCGCCGATCATCGTCTCGGGGTCGAGCGGGTTCCCCTGGCGCACCTTCTTCACGCGCTCGAGCCCGTCGCCGAGGAACTGGTCATAGATCGAGCGCTGGATGAGCGACCGCGAGGGGCACGTGCACACCTCGCCCTGGTTGAGCGCGAACATCGTGAAGCCCTCGAGCGCCTTGTCGTAGTAGGCGTCGTCGCTGCGCAGCGCCACGTCCTCGAAGAACACGTTCGGACTCTTGCCCCCGAGCTCCAGCGTCACGGGGATGAGGTTCTGCGACGCGTACTGCATGATCAGGCGCCCGGTCGTCGTCTCGCCGGTGAAGGCGATCTTGCGGATGCGCTTGTGCTGCGCGAGCGGCGCCCCCGCCTCGATCCCGAAACCGTTGACGATGTTCACGACGCCCGCGGGGAGCAGGTCGCCGATGATGTCGAAGAGGAAGAGAAGGGATGCCGGAGTCTGCTCGGCCGGCTTGATCACGACGCAGTTGCCCGCGGCGAGGGCCGGCGCGAGCTTCCATGCCGCCATGAGAATGGGGAAGTTCCACGGGATGATCTGCCCGACCACACCGAGCGGCTCGTTGAAGTGGTACGCGACGGTGTTCTCGTCGAGCTGGCTCAGCGAGCCCTCCTGCGCCCGCAGCACGCCCGCGAAATAGCGGAAGTGATCGACGGTCAGCGGGATATCGGCGGCGAGCGTCTCGCGGACCGGCTTGCCGTTCTCCCACGTCTCGGCGACGGCGATCCGCTCGAGGTTCTCCTCGATCCGGTCGGCGATTCTGTTCAGGATGACGCTGCGCTCGGCGGGCGTGGTCTTCTTCCACGTCGCGAACGCCTTCCAGCCGGCCTCAACCGCTCGGTCGATGTCGTGCGCGTCGCCGCGACCGACCTCGCAGAACGACTTGCCGGTGACGGGAGTGATGTTCTCGAAGTACTCGCCGCTGTGCGGTTCGACCCACTCGCCGCCGATGTAGTGCCCGTACCGCTCGCGGTACTGTGCGACGGACCCGCGGGTTCCGGGGGCGGCGTAGACGCTCGAGACGCCTTCTTCGACGATGGTCATGCGTGTCTCCTTCGACGGTCATGAGTCGCCGCGCAGGCTCCGGGCGGCGATGCGCCGACGCTACGCCGGGGGAGGTTGCATCCGGTTGCACGGGTGGGCGGCGGCGCACGGCGCCCGAGATCACACGTTCCGCGCGAGATCGCCCGCTGTTTCGCTCGAAGTACGTGTGATCTCGGCACGAACGTGTGATCTCGGCGAACGACGCGCCTCCCGGCGCACAGCGCGACCATCCGGCGCACAGTGCGGCGCCGCCGCGCCCGGCGCGCAACCCCAACCCACCCCGCGAACGACGGATGCCACGACCCCGAGGCCGTGGCATCCGTTCCGCGCGTGCCGTCAGGCGTCGGCGTCGGCCAACACCGAGCGCAGCGGCGGGACGTTCACCTCGTGCAGGTCGACGTCGTCGAGACGCTCGATGCTGATGACGCGGGGGGCGATCGTGCGGTCGTCGGCGACGATCCAGCTGCCGACGAGGAGGAAGCGGTCGTTGCCGGCCGTGATCGGACCGGTCAGGGCAAAGGTCTGGTTCGTGGGCGTGGAGAACGTCACACGCACGGGGGTTCCGTGGGGGAGGGTCGACGGGTCGATGACATCGGCACTCAGCGCGGGTTCGGGCGATTCGATGCCCACGTCGATCCGCTGGATCTCGGAGCTCGTGCCCAGGATGATGTCGCCGACGAGAGGCTGGCCGCCCACGCCGATGCGCACGGTGCCCTCGATCGCATACAGCCCGTAACGCGGCGAACGGACGATGACCCGGGCGACGTCTCCCGCCTTCACCTCGGCGAGAGCCTCGCGGATGCGCCCCACGTCGCGTCGAGCGCGAGCTGCCGAGAAGATGTCGAGCGCCTTTTCGTCCATATGTTCAGCGTAACGAGGGCCTCCGACATCGGGCACCCCTCCGGCGCGTCGCGCGCGCCCTCGCGCACGACCTCACGAGCGACCGAGTCGCTCCAGCCGCGCGACGAGCCCCGCGCGCTTCGGCGATCGGGCCGGCAGCATCGCGAGACACAGCCGCAGCACCTCCTCGTCGTCGCGCGCGTCCGCGGTGTCGGCGTACGCGAGCAGCACGTCGACGCCCGCCTCGGCGAGGAGCGCCTCCCGCAGCGCCGAGCGCACCGACTCGCGCACCTCGACCACGCCCGGAGCGTCCGACTCGGGGAGCACGGGCCCCGCGTACGCGGCGAGCGCCACCCGATGCGCCCCGCGATCCAGCAGCGACAGCACGTGCTGGGCGTCGGTCTCCAGTCCGTCGGGCAGCCGGTACGGACGCGATGCCGGAACCAGGCGAGGCGCGACGGGGGCGAGCGCGCGCCGCAGACGCACCATCTCGGGCCGGAGCGTCTCGACCGCGGCATGGCCGTAGACCGCCTCGCTCAGCGCCTCAGCCGAGAGTCCCTCGCGGTGGACGGCGAGCAAGAGCAGGATCTCGGCGTGGCGAGCGCTGAGCTCGAGCGTCTCCCCGCCGACCTCCAGCATCGCCCGGTCGCGCCCGAGGATGCGCAGCAGCGCGCGCGACGGCGCGGATCGCTTCGGCGGTGGCGCCTGCTGCGCCCGCAGCCGCGCGACGAGGATTTCGCTCTCGATCGCCCGGGCCGTGGCATCCACGAGCAACTGTGCTTGCGGGGTCACCGCCTCGGGGCCTCCCGTGACGTCGATCACGCCGATCAGGCGCCGCGACTCCGGGTCGTGCACGGGCGCCGCGGTGCACGACCACGGCTGCACGAGGCGATTGAAATGCTCGGCACCGCGGATCTGCACCGACCGATCCAACGTCAGAGCTGTTCCGGGGGCCGAGGTGCCGACGGCATCCTCCGCCCAATTGGCGCCCGCGACGAAGCCCATGTCGCCCGTCAGCGCGCGAATGTGCCGGTCGCCCTCAACCCACAGCAGGCGGCCCGCCGCGTCACCCACCGCCACGACGACCCCCGACTCCTCGGCCGTTCCGGGGAGCAGGAGAGCGCGAACCATGTCCATCACCCCGGCGAGCGGGTGCGCGCGCCGGTACGCCTCGAGCTCCTCGCTCGCGAGATCGAGAGAGGGAAGCCCCTCCGGTCCAACGAGCGATGCCAACGACCGGCGCCACGACTCCTGCACGAGCGGGCGCACGTCGTTCAGGCGCCGATCCTCCTCGTTGCCGGCGAGAAGCTCCTCGTGGGCGCGCGCGATCAGCAGCCCCGAGGTCTCGGGGGAGATCGGCGGTCGCGACCACGGAGAAGGCACGGGACTCCCATCAGCGGTGACGGTGGTCTTCGCCAGTCTAGGTCGGGCGTCGCTCCCGCGGGAGAGCTGGTACGTCCCGCGGACTCGGCGCGCGACACGCTCTCGCATCGCGCACTACTGCGCACTGCGTGGTACTGTCCGAGGCAGACAAGCGAAGGGGGCCGCGCGTGGATACGACGCAGCTGTTGAAGGGGGTGCTGGATGCCGCCGTGTTGGCGGTCGTTCAGCACGACGACGGGTACGGCTACGACATCGTGCGGCGCCTGCGCGAAGCGGGACTCGGCGAAGTGGGGGATGCCTCGGTCTACGGCACGCTGCGACGCCTGTACTCCGCGGGGGCGCTGTCGAGCTACGTCGTGCCCTCCGAGGGGGGACCGCACCGTAAGTACTACGCGATCAACCCCCAGGGCAGAGAACTGCTCGACGCCCAGCGCGAGAGCTGGACCCACTTCTCCACCGCCATGACCACCCTCCTCGACGCCACGACCCCCACGAAGCTGCGCACGATCGGAGACGCCCGATGATCACCACACCCGTGCACGACGACATCCGTGCCTTCGCCGCCGCGGTCCGCCGGCACCTCGACGACCTCCCCGTCGACGACGTCGACGATCTGCTCGACGGTCTCGAGGCCGATCTCTCGGATCAGGCCGCCGAAGCCGGTGACACCTTCACGCTTCCGGATGCCGCGACCTACGCCGCCGAACTCCGCGCGGCCGCGGGGCTCCCGGAGCGCAGCGACACGCCCGCGGGCGAGCGGGTACCGATCCGGCGGCGCATCGCCGACCTCCGGAAGTCCATCGACACGCAGATTCGACGCAACCCCGCCGCCGAATGGTTGCTCGAGTTCGCGGCATCCCTTCGTCCGATCTGGTGGATCCTCCGCGCGGTGGTGCTGTATCTCTTCATCGCGCCGCTCTTCTGGTCCGGGTACGGCTCGATGTCGGGAACCGTCGCGTACCTGGTCGGAGCGACGCAGTTCCCCGGCATGGTGCTCATGGCGGCCCTGCTGCTGATGAGTGTGCAGTGGGGCCGCGGCCGCTGGGCACCCACCTCGATCCTGCGCGGCATCCGCACCACGGTGACCGTGGTGACCCTGGTGCTGACTCCGTTCACGCTCGTGAGCATCGCCGGCAGCGTGCAGTCGCTCGTCTGGGACTCGTCGTACAACGATCACACCGCGGCATCCATCACCCCGGGGCTCTCGCTGGACGGACAACGCATCCGCAACATCTACGCCTTCGGATCCGACGGCAATGCCCTCCCGATGGTGCAGCTCTTCGACCAGGACGGCAGGCCGCTCACAACCATCGGCAGTGACAACGGCTCGGCCCCGTTCGACAACTACTTCTACGGCGGAGGGGGACCCGTGCCGGTGCCCTACACGGCACCGGGTGCCGCGGATGCATGGAACATCTACCCGTTGCGCGAGATCCCGGCCGGCGTGATGACCTGGGATGCGGAGGACGACGTCGCGAAAGCGAAGACGCCGACCTTCCCCTTCCTGCGCGTCCAGCCGGTGCCGACGGGCGCGGTGCCGAGCACGGATGCCTCTCCGGGCGCCACGCCGCAACCGATCCCGACGCCGGTGCAGGAGACGGTGGCGCCGTGAGCGACGAGCCGCGCATCGTGAGTATCGACCTCACGCACCTCGTGATCGCTGCCCTGGCGCAGTCCCGCGAGGAGGAGGACTAGGCATCCGAAACTCGGGGCGTGATTCGGCGAAAGGGGGCCCGAATCACGCCCCGTTCGTCGTTCGCGCGGCCCACCACTCCCGCAGACGTCGCTCGGCCTCTTCTTCGCCGACCACGCCCTCGTCGAGCCGCAGGTCGAGGAGGAAGCGATACGCCTCGCCGACCTCGCGACCGGGCGCGATCCCCAGGACCTCTTGGATGCGGTTTCCGTCGAGCTCGGGCCGGATCGCGTCGATCTCCTCCTGCTCGCGCAGCGTCGCGATGCGGGATTCGATGTCGTCATAGGCGGATGCCAAGCGCTGGGCCTTGCGCTTGTTCCGCGTGGTCACGTCGGCCCGCGTGAGGATGTGCAGACGCTCGAGTTCGTCCCCCGCATCGCGAACGTAGCGGCGCACCGCGGCATCCGTCCACGCTCCCTCGGCGTAGCCGAAGAAGCGCAGGTGCAGCTCGATGAGGCGAGAGACGACCGTGGTGGTCGCCGCGTCGAAGCGCAGGGCCTGCAAGCGCTTACGCGCCATCCGCGCGCCCTTGATGTCGTGGTGATGGAACGTGACGCCGCCGCCCGGCTCGAGACGCCGGGTGGCGGGCTTTCCGATGTCGTGCAACAGGGCCGCGAGGCGGAGGGGCACGTCGGGCGCGGCATTCGGAGTCCGCTGCTTCTCGAGCGCGATCGCCTGCCGCAGCACCGTGAGCGAGTGCTCGTAGACGTCCTTGTGGTGGTGGTGCTCATCGACCTCGAGCCGCAGCGCGGGAACCTCGGGGAGGAACTCGTCGATCAACCGCGTCTCGACGAGAACCCGGATGCCACGCACCGGATCATCCGTCTGGAGAAGCCGCACGAGCTCGGACTGAACGCGCTCGGGGCTGACGATCTGCAGGGTCTGACGCAGCTCGGCGATCGCGTCGAGCGTGTCGGGGTCGATGTCGAACTCGAGCTGCGAAGCGAAACGCGCCCCGCGCAGCATGCGCAGGGGATCGTCGCCGAAGCTCACGGCCGGGTCGATCGGGGTCCGCAGGCGGCCCGCGATGAGGTCTTCGACGCCACCGGTGGGGTCGACGAGCGTTCGCGCGGGGACGCGCAGGGCCATCGCGTTGATGGTGAAGTCGCGGCGGGTGAGGTCGGCCTCGAGCGTGTCCCCGAACTCCACGGTCGGCTTGCGCGTGACGCCGTCGTAGCTGTCGGCACGGTAGGTCGTGATCTCGACCTGCTCGCCGTGGACGCGCGCACCGATCGTGCCGAAGGCCCGACCCACGTCCCACTGCACCGACGAGACGGGCTTCACGAGCGCGAGGATCTCATCGGGGCGGGCGTCGGTGGTGAAGTCGAAGTCGTGGGTGAGGCGCCCGAGCAGCGCATCGCGCACCGGGCCGCCGACGATCGCGAGATCGCGCCCCGCGTCGGCGAAAACGCGGGCCAGGGTGGCGACGACCGGGTGCGCGGCGAGCTCTTCGAGGCGCGCGAGACCCTCGGCCATGTTCAGCATGCATCGAGCCTATCCGGGGCCACCGACAGCGCGCCGGAGGGGCGTCGGCCCCTCGTCGAGGGTCCCGGGCACGTGAGCCCCTCGGCGCCTATGCGTCGAGGAAGTGCAGGAAGCCCGTCACGATGAGCTCGCGGATCCGGGGGAGGAGGTCCGCGCGCAGGTCTTCGGCATCCACCTCGAGAAGCTGGGCGATCGCACCGATCAGCGGTCCGACGGACAGATCGCCATCGCAGGCTCCGACGAGAGCGGCGAGCGCGGGATCGACCTCGATCGTGCGACCGAACCCGCCACCCTGGCGCAGCTCGATCACCGACGGAGACTCCTCGCCGGGGCGGTGGTGTCGGGCTTCGGTGACGTCGGGCGACACGCCAAGGGTCGCTGCCGCCAGCCCGTCGTCGTCGAGCAGAGCGGCGCGATCGTGCTCCTCGAGGCACGCGGCCAGGTGCGGACCGAAAGCCGCCTCCCCGCCGCCCGCGACGCGCTCGTAACGCTCCAGCGTGGGTGCTCCAGCCAGTGGCCGCCGCAGCAGCACGTACCCGAAGCCGACCCCCGTGACCCCGCGCCGCTCGAAGTCCTCGAGCCACGCGTCGATCAGCCGGGCGTAAGCGGGAGTTCCGGGCACCGTTCCGCCGTCGCGCACCCACAGCTCGGCGTACGCGAGCGGATCCAGCACCTCGCGCTCGATCACCCACGCGTCCAGGGCAGGGTCCACCCACCCCTTCACCCGGTCCAGCCCGCTCTCGCCGTCGCGGTACTCCCAGTTGCCGAGCGACTGCGCCACCCCGCCCGGGGCGAGGTGCGCCCCGACCCCACCGATGACCGAGGCGACGAGCGCGTCGCCCTCGAGCCCTCCGTCGCGGTACTCGTACGCCGGCACGCCGGACACCCGCGGGGTGATGACGAACGGGGGATTGGATGCCACCCGTTCGAACTGCTCGCCCGCGACAGGGTCGAAGAGCGAGCCGTGGCGCGTCTCGATCCCGTCGACGTCGTTCAGGAGGGCGTTCAAGCGGGTGAAACGCAGCGCCCGCTCCGAGATGTCCGTCGCGACGACACGCGGTACCAACCGGCGCAGACGAAGGGCCTGGATGCCGCACCCCGTGCCGATGTCGAGAGCCGACGCGGCACGCCAGGTGAGCTGCAAGCGTGCGAGGGTCTGCGAGGCCCCGCCGACGCCCAGCACGTGGTCTTCGGGGAGGGGTCCCCCCAGCGCCGCCTCGTCGAGGTCGCTGGCGATCCACCACTCCTCCTCGCCGTCCGCGTCGGCGATCGCCTGCGGGCGCAGGAGGACAGCGGGCGCGACCGTGCCGCCCTCCTGCGCGGCGAGTCCCAGGGCGACGGCGCCCGCGACGCCGGCCGAGGGCAGCGCGGTCGCGAGGTCCTCAGCCGGCACGGAGCGACCGAGTCCCCAGAGTCGTCCGAGCACCGCGAGCGGATCCCGCCGGTCCCCCAGCGCCCGCATCGCCGGGTCGAGCAGGCCACGCGCGATGGCATCGTCGGCCTGGGCGCCCCACGCGGACCGCAGTGCCGCGCTGCCGTAGCCCGCCGCCCTCAGGTCATCGGCGAGAAGGTGACACAGCGTCGGATCGGGTTCGGGGAGCACCGCTCCATTCAACCGTCTCCGCGAGGCTATCGGGGGGCTCCGAGGTGCGCGGCCATAGACTCGTCGCGGTGCGAGGCCCCCTCGTTTCCACCGACGCTCGTATGACCGTGACCTCCCAGCCTTCTGGCTCACCCGTGCTGCGGCGCCCTCTCACGCGCCGGCTGCTGGCGACCCTCGCCGCAAGCGTCCTGGCGTTCGGTCTGGCCGCCCCGGCCGCGGCGGTCGCCGACCCGACGCCCACGCCGTCCTCCTCCACAGGTGCCGCAACCCCCGTCCTCTCCACAGCGCCCTCGGCCAACGGCATCCTCCGTTCCGGAGACGCGCTCACTGCCACGGCGTCGCGCGCGAACCCGACCGGTAACAACGCCCTGCCCGCGGCATCCGTCTCCCTCTCGATCGGGGCGCAGCAGCTCGCCGACGATGCCGCCCTCACCCGGTGGCTGGACGGCGACGCGTCGGGCGTGACCCTTCGCCAGGTCGCGATCGGGACCCTGGATGCCACCCCCGCCGGCGCGCAGTCGACAGTGGCGTTCAGCGTGCCCGCGACCGATCCCGCTGTGGCCGGACGAGCGGCCGGCGTGTATCCGCTGCTCGCCCGCACCGACGACGGACTCTCCGCCCCGAGCGTCTTCGTGGTCGTCGCCGACGGCGCGGCGCCCACCCCGCTCGGGATCGTCGTCCCCGTCACCGCCGCCCCGATGACGCGGGGCCTGCTCACGGCCAACGAGCTCGCCGATCTCACGGCGGTCGACGGCCCTCTCTCCGCCCAGCTCGACGCGGTCGACGGAACCCGGGCGACGCTCGCCGTCGATCCGGCGATTCCCGCGGCGATCCGCGCCCTGGGCTCCTCCGCACCGCCCACCGCCGTCGCATGGCTGCAGCGCCTGCTGTCCCTGCCCAACGAGCGCTTCGCCCTGCAGTTCGGCGACGCCGACCTGGCGTCTCAGCTGCGGTCAGGACTCGCGACGCCCCTCGCGCCGACCTCGCTCGAGTCGTACATGACCGCGAGCGACTTCGCGCAGCCCCCCGCGATCGCGAGCCCTTCACCGAACCCGTCCCCGACCGCCGGGCAGCCCGCCCTGCCTGACCTGAAGAGCCTCCTCGACATCGGCTCCGCCACCTCGTCGGTGTACTGGCCGGCGTCCGGCTCCGCGGGTGCGGACACGGTGGCGGCTCTCGGCGCCCTCGGCACGGCGGACGCCCCGGCGCGGGTCCTCGTCCCCTCGAGCACCGTCGCGGGCGCGGGAGAGTCGGTGCCCGCGAACGCGAGCGTCGGGGGAGTGTCGACGCCCGTGTACGACAGCGAGGTCTCGGCGGCCCTCACCCGCGCAGCCGGGGAGAACGACACGACCCGCCGCGGATCCGATCTCGCCTCCGCTCTCGGCTACCTCACGTTCGCGCGGACAGCGAGTGCCGACCGACCGATCCTCGCGGTCCTCGACCGCGGCACGGACCGCTCGCGCGGGAGCCTGCGCGCCACCATGACGGCGATCACGACGGCACCGGGCTTCAGTGGAACGACCCTCGACGCGATCGCGGGGCAGCCGGCATCCGAGATCTCCCTCGTCGACGCCTCGATCGACACCACGCGCGTCGACGACGTGGGCAACCTCACCGCCGACGAGCAGGTCATCGACCGTTTCGCGACGATCCTCGACCAGCCGGAGCTTCTCACCGGTCGCGAGCGCGCCGAGGTCCTCCAGGTCCTGAACGTGTCGTGGACCGGGGATGCCGCCCGCACGGCCGTCTCCGACCACCGGGCCGCGACGCAGACGACCCTGAACTCCGTCGGCATCCTGTCGTCCGATTTCCGACTCGTCAGCTCGAGCGCTCCGCTGCGGCCGTGGGTGCGCAACGACCTTCCCTGGCCGGTCTCCGTCGTGCTCGCGGTGCGGCCCGACGACGCGCGACTGAGAGTGCAGGATCGCACCCCGGTCGAGGCGCAGGCCTCGGCCAACACGCGCGTCGAGGTCCCCGTCGAGGCGCGACTGGCCAACGGCGAGGTCAGCGTCGGGCTTCAGCTCTACAGCCCCACCGGACAGCCGGTCGGCGAGCCGCAGGTCGTCGACGTCGAGGTGCGCGCCGAGTGGGAGAGCATCGGGCTCGTCGTGGTCATCGCGCTCGTGGTCGTGTTCCTGAGCGTGGGCGTCATCCGTACTCTGGCCCGCCGACGGCGCGTGGCTTCCGGCGCCGAAGAGCCGGAGTCGCCCGCCGAGGACGGACCGGCCGATGGGCGCGCGCCCGCCGAAGGCGATGACGTCGCACACGCGCCCGCCGCCACCAGCCCCGAGGAGAACCACCCGTGAGCAGTATCGGACGGGCCAGCGTGCTCATCGGGGCGGGCACCGTCGTGTCCCGGCTGAGTGGTCTGTTGCGAACGATCGTGCTGGTCGCCGCGATCGGATCCATCAGCGGCGCGGGCGACGCCTTCGCCGTCGCAAATCAGCTGCCCAATAACATCTACGCAATCATCTCCACGGGCCTGCTGACCGCGGTCGTCGTGCCGCAGATCGTGAAGGCCGCAGCGCACGCCGATGGTGGTCAAGCCTTCATCTCGAAGCTGTTCACCCTGGGCACGGTGGGACTTCTCGGGGCGACCGCGCTCGCGATGATCGCCGCCCCGCTGCTCGTGCAGGTGTATGCGAGCAAGTTCACCCCCGATCAACTCGCACTGTCGACGGCGTTCGCGTACTGGTGCTTGCCGCAGATCTTCTTCTACGGTCTCTACGCGCTGTTGGGGGAGATCCTCAACGCACGCCGCGTCTTCGGTCCGTATACCTGGGCGCCGATCGTCAACAACGTCGTATCGATCGCGGGTTTCGGACTCTTCATCGTTCTGTTCAGTGGACCGCAGGAGAGCGTTTCGGCGTGGACCCCGGGGATGATCGCGGTGCTCGCCGGGACAGCGACCCTCGGAATCGTGGTGCAGACGCTCGTCCTGCTGTTCTTCTGGCGTCGGGCGGGGCTCGCGCTACGGCCCGACTTCAAGTGGAGAGGTGTGGGCCTGCGCGACATCGGACGGCTCGCGGGCTGGACGTTTCTGATGGTGGTGGCCGGCCAGGTGGGCGGCATCGTGCAGTCGAACGTCCTATCCGGTGCCTCGGGGAACGATCCTGCGATCTTCGCCTCGCAGAATGCATGGCTGTTGTTCATGCTGCCGTACTCGATCATCGTGCTGTCGATCGGCACCCCGTATTTCACGCAGCTGAGCGAGCATGCCGCGTCCGGTCGTCACGACGAGGTACGCTCCGACATCTCGCGAAGCATCCGTACGCTCGGCTTCTTCATCGTCGCGGCCACCGCGGCTCTCGCGGTGGCCGCGGTGCCTGCGACACGCATCTTCACGAACAGCGGCGAGCAGGCGGCCGCCGCGGCTCCCGTCCTGCTGTGCTTCCTGCTGTGCCTGGTGCCGCTCGCGGTGCTCTTCGTCGTGCAGCGCACGTTCTATGCCTACAACGACACCCGCACACCGTTCCTCTTCACGCTGCTGCAGTGTGCGCTGGTGGCCGGCGGGGCTCTCTTGGCGGGCGCGGTGCTCGACCATGCAGAACTCGCGGCCGGAGTGGCGCTGACCCAGTCAGTGGCGAGCATCGTGCAGGTGGTGATCGCGACCATCCTGCTGCACCGCAGGTTGAACGGCATCGGCACCGCCTCCTGGCTGCTGGCGCTTGGCCGTTTCGCCCTCGCCGCACTCCCAGCGGCCGCCTCAGGATACGGCCTCTGGCTGCTACTCGGTGGCAGCGCCGGGTGGACCACCACGAGTGCCCTCGCGGGTGCAATCGGTGCCGGCATCCTGGGCTCCGCGGTGCTCGCCGTGTACATCGGCATCCTGGCCCTGTTCCGCACACCAGAACTCGCCCCGGCGCTCGCGCTCGGTCGGCGGTTCCTCCCCAAGCGCTAGCCCCCCTGGCGCGGAATACCCCACGGCTACCATGGGTTTCATCCGACGGAATCAACGAGAGGAAGGCGCAATCGTGCGTCACGTCATCATCATCGGGTCGGGTCCTGCCGGCTACACGGCCGCCATCTACGCCGCCAGAGCCAACCTCGAGCCCCTCGTCGTCGCGAGCTCCGTCGAAGCCGGCGGCGACCTCATGAACACGACCGAAGTCGAGAACTTCCCCGGGTTCCCCGAGGGCATCCAGGGCCCCGACCTCATGGCCAAGATGCAGGCGCAGGCCGAGCGTTTCGGCGCACAGGTGCTGTACGACGACGTCGTCTCGCTCGAGCTGGACGGTGCCGTCAAGAAGGTCACGCTGGGCAGCGGCAAGGTCGAAGAGGCTGTCTCGGTCATCTACGCCACCGGCTCGGCGTATCGCAAGCTCGGTCTCGAGGGCGAGGACCGCCTCTCGGGTCACGGCGTCTCGTGGTGTGCCACCTGCGACGGATTCTTCTTCCGTGACCGCACGATCGCCGTCGTCGGCGGCGGTGACTCGGCGATGGAAGAGGCGAACTTCCTCACCAAGTTCGCGTCGAAGGTGTACATCATCCACCGCAAGGACACGCTCCGCGCCTCCAAGATTATGCAGGAGCGCGCTTTCGCGAACCCGAAGATCGAGTTCATCTGGAACAGCGCCGTCGACGAGATCCTCGGCGACGAAGCTGTCAGCGGCGTGCGCCTGCGCTCCACGGTCGACGACACCACCCGCGAGCTGCCGCTCGACGGACTGTTCGTCGCCATCGGAAACGACCCGCGCACCCACCTCGTCCACGACAAGCTGCAGCTCACCGACCAGGGCACGATCTGGGTCGACGGCCGTTCGTCGCGCACGTCGGTCGAGGGCGTCTTCGCCGCCGGCGACGTGATCGACCCCACCTACCGCCAGGCGATCACCGCTGCCGGCAGTGGAACGGTGGCCGCCCTCGACGTGGAGCACTTCCTCGCGGCGCGTGGCGAAGCCGGCGAACCGGCCGTCGCGGACAGCCTCATCGAGGGGCTTCCCGACGCGGCCGTGGTTTGAGGAACAATTCGACGCCCATCGGCGTTTTCACTACTGACGCTCTCACTAAGGAGAAAAGCACATGACCGCCAAGGCGACGACCTCCGCGACCTTCGAGCAGGACGTCCTGCAGGCCGACGGACCCGTTCTCGTGGACTTCTGGGCCGAGTGGTGTGGACCGTGTCGCATGGTCG
>Ga0308161_1001036_pt1 | contig 36586 bp, 36 predicted proteins | sample PhyFR2_FD_201034 | JGI IMG/M metagenome (GOLD analysis project Ga0308161, IMG submission 201034) | Phyllosphere microbial communities from UC Gill Tract Community Farm, Albany, California, United States - DLSLF.R2 | ecosystem: Host-associated > Plants > Phyllosphere > Unclassified | place: USA...
GTACGAAAGCTGATGCATGTCGATACTGGCGCAGACGACTATCCAGCTGCAGAAAAACTGGAAGACGAGGTCACGTTGATGATGATGGCGCGGTATGGTATCGACCGTGTACGCGGCGGGCACTATTGCGCGCCGGCGCGGGAAGACATCGAAGCGAGGCTGCGCGCGCATGGATATTGGGAGCAGATTCGTCGCAGCGCGATGGAACACGTTTCGTTCGACACGCGGGCCAGCTGGAGCGACGCACTCGATGCTTTTCTCGCCCAGGCACTGCACTATTACGACGATGGATACACGGATGAACAGCGTGAAGCAGTTTTTCTGCAGGGATGCCGCCTGACGCGTTACGCATACTGGCATGACGATTTCGAGCCCGGCCTGGACTGGGCCTACTGGGGCAAGCGAGGCGTGCTGCCTGTGCTGCTTTCGTTCAAATACAATCGCACCGTCGGCAGCCGCTCACTGCGCCCTTACGATGTGCTGCAGGCGGCGATGTCGCGTACCCGCAATGGCGCGCAGCAGTTACACCGTTTGTTCCTGTTGTGCTGGCAGGCCTACCGCCCGGATGCGAAGCCGGACCAGCAGGTGTGGGTCGACGCGCGCATGCAGGAAATGGAAGCGCGTAGCGATCACGATCATCGTTACGACACGTTCACGAGTATCCTACTGCCGGAAACGCGCTCGCTGCTGCGGGCGCGGCAACGCACATAGTGCGTTCATCCTAATTCCGCCAGCAGGATCTCGGTATCGTCCAGCGCGTAATCGCGAGCACCGTGTCGCCATCGACGGCCGCCGTCGCGTGCCGCCAGCATGACGTCGTTGACGGTGGCGTGCCCCGCCGTCGACACGAGGTAAGCACTCCAGCCGGGCGGCAGCCGATGTTCGATCGCGGCGCCGGCGCGCAAGGTCGCACCGAGAAGGCGTGCGTCGGCATTGATCGGTAGCGTGTCGGGGTTGCCGGGATAGCCGCTGGCCAGCACGGTCAACGTGCCCGCACGGTCTTCGCACGGGAAACGCCGCGTGGCCCACGACGGCGTGCCGCCCGGCGTGCGCGGCCGCAACCAGATCTGGTACAGCAGTAGCGGCACGGTGCCGTTGTTGCGTTCGGTGTGGCGGATGCCGCTACCGGCGCTCATCGCCTGCACGTTGCCTGCCTGCACGGTCGAGAGGTTGCCGAAGCTGTCCTCGTGGGTGACGGCGCCTTGGTGCACGTACGTCCGGATCTCGACGTTCTGATGGCAGTGCAGGCCGAAGCCCGACCCGGCGGCGAACGTGTGGTCGTTTCAGGCGCGTAAGGGGGCGATGGTGCCGTGCGCCGGACAGCCCACGCCGTTGACGGCGCGTGCAGGCGTGCCTGCAGCCAGTCGATGTCATGGACACCCAACATGGCATAAGGACGATGTTCGATCATGTTGGTCTTCCTGCCGCGCCCCGACGGGCGGGGCGCGGCGGCAATTTGATCAGATCTGCGCCAGACCGCCGTCGACGAACAGCTCGACCCCATTGACGAAGCTGGCGTCGTCGGAGGCGAGGAACACGGCCGCCTTCGCGATCTCGTCCGGCTCGCCCACGCGGCCCAGCGGGATCTGCGTGGCCAGGTAGTCGACGAAACCCTGTTGGGCGGCGGCGTCGCTGCCGGCCAGTTCGACGAGGCCCGTCGTGCGGGTCGGGCCCGGACTGATCGTGTTGACGCGGATGCCGCGGTCCTTCAGGTCCAGGATCCAGTTGCGGGCAAACGCGCGCACGGCGGCCTTGCTGGCGCCGTAGACGCTGAACGCCGGGGTGCCGGTGCTTCCGGCCGTCGAGCCGGTGAGGATGATCGAAGCGCCTTTCGACAACAGCGGCAGCGCCTTCTGCACGGTAAACAGCGTGCCTTTGACGTTGCGGCCGAACGTGTCGTCGAACTGTTCCTCGGTGATCTCGCCCAGCGGCAGCATCGAGCCGCCGCCGGCGTTGGCGTACAGGACGTCGAGGCGGCCGAAGCGCGCGCGGATTTCGTCGTACAGGCCGTCCAGCGCCGTGAGGTCGCTGGAGTCGACGCGCAGGCCGACGGTATCGTGGCCGATCGACTTCACGGCCGCATCCAGTTCGGCCTGGCGGCGGCCGGTGACGATCACCTGTGCGCCTTCGCGGGCGAAGCGTTGGGCGGTGGCCAGGCCGATGCCGCTGGTGGCGCCGGTGACGAGGGCGATCTTGTTGGCGAGTTTGGCAGTCATGCTGTTCTCCTTCGGTCGATGTTCGGTTGGATGGTCGGGACGCGGTGTCGTTCTGTCGTCGCGATGGAAAGCATCGTACCGGGGAGTTCTTACGAATAAAATAGCATCGATCGCAAACTATCGTTGCAAATTTGTCGATGCAGATGCAATGTTGTCGTATCGGTAAAGCACGGGATGCCGTAACATGTCGGGTCCAAGCTCATCCGTTCACGACACACGACGCACGATGTCACTGCTGCCCGATTTCGAAGGTCTCGCGATGTTCGCCAAGGTGGCCGAGGAGCGCTCGTTCGCCGCTGCCGCGCGTGCGCTCGGGGTGTCGGTGGCGACCGTGTCGCGTGCCGTCGCGCGGCTCGAGGAGCGGCTCGGCGCGCGCCTGCTGAATCGCACGTCGCGCCAGCTGGCGCTGACGGTCTTCGGCCGCACGATCGCGGACAGCGCCCTCAAGATCTATCGCGAGGCGGAGGAGGTGGAAGGCGCCGCGCGCGAGATGTCGGCACGGCCGCGCGGCCTGGTGCGGCTCGCGGTGCCGATGTCGTTCGGGCTGCGCTGGGTCGCGCCGCTGCTGCCGGCATTTTTCGAGGCGTATCCCGACGTGTCGGTCGATTTGCACCTGTCCGACGCCACCGTCGACCTGGTCGGCCAGGGCTTCGATTGCGCCCTGCGCATCGCCGTGCTGCCCGATTCGTCGCTGGTGGCGCGCAAACTGTGCCCGGTGGCGCAGGTCCTCGTCGCGGCGCCGGCGTACATCGAGGCGCACGGCGCGCCGCGGCATCCGTCCGAACTGGCCGACCATCCGTGCCTCGGCTACGCATACCGCGCGCGCGTCGACGTGTGGCGCTTCACCAACGCCGCCGGCGAGGAAGTCGCGATCCGGCCGGAAGGACCGCTGCGCGTGACGAACGCCGATGCGCTGCTGCCGACCGTGCTGGCGGGCGTCGCGATCGCCGAATTCCCGGAATTCATCGCGGCCGACTACGTGCGCGCGGGGCAGCTCGTGCCGCTGCTGCCGGACTGGAAGATGGGGCGCGGCGGCCTGTACTTCGTCACGCCGTCGGCGCGCACGCGACCCGCGAAGGTCGAAGCGCTGGCCGACTTCTTCGTGCGGCACCTGAGCGCGCCGGACTGGCGCATCGTGTCATGACGCCGGCGCCGCATGAATGCTTTCTTTGGAGACTTTGCGCAAAAAAATGGTGAAGAAGGGACTGGCAAAGCGGCGCGGCAGAGTGTAACTTCTACTCTTTTCGGCCCGTAAAGTTTTACCTGCTAAGTGCGATTCCGAACAAAACAGATCGGAGCGCATGGCGGATAATAGGAATTGTTGTTTTTTCAAATTCAGACTCGTGAGACCCATGCACACAGTTGATTTCCCACGCGACGACACCAGCGACGCACCGCCGGCTCGAGCACCCGCCCGCGCCCCCGCCTTGCCCGCACCGGTGTTGAGCTGGCTGCAAAGGGTCGAGGCGGCTGCACATCCCCAGCCCAAGCTGACGGCGGAAGTCACTGACCCCAAGGCAGTCCAGTACAGGTTCGTCTATGTCATGGCCCCGACCAGCGGCGGCCGCCACGTCGCGATCTGCCTGTGCAAGGCGCGCCTGCGCCCGAACGGCGACGTGGCCGCGGCCAGCCCGGTGAGCGAAGTGTTCTCGCTGCTGTCGGCGCCCCCGGCCTACCTCGAAGGCGACGACGAGGACCTGGTCCGCTTCTTCATCGCCATGCGCAGCGGCTCCAACCAGAGCACGAGCGCGACCGAGCCCAAGGGCAAGGTCGGCGCGATCCTGCTGCAGCAGCTGCTCGCGCAGGGCAAGCTGCTGTGGGCGAACTCGTGGTCGGACATGACCAACGGCTTGCTGTATCCGTTGCAGGCCGGCCCTGTGCGCAAGGCCAATCTCACGTGGCGCGACGAAGGCCGTGCGGCCAAGCTCGGCTGGTCGGTCGAACCTTCAAAGGGCGCGACGCACGCCGGCGCCGACCTGGTCGACTACATGCTGCCGACGGACCCACCGTGGTACATCGACAACCTGTCGTGCGGCCCGCTCGATCTGAACCGCGGCGGCATCGACATCTCGCTGGCCGACCTGCAGGCGCTCGTGTCGCAGGCGCCGCCGCTGGCCGGCACCGATAAAAAACGCGTGTCGCAGCTGCTGCTGGCGCACGGCCTGCAGCAATTGATGCCGCTGCCGCAGCCGCTCACGCAACGCATCCGCACCGACGTCAAGCCGCAGCCGCACCTGCTGCTCGACGCCATCCCGCAGGCCGAAGGCAACGGCCAGCGCTGGCAGGATTTCGCCGTGCTGTCGTTCGACTACGACGGCCAGCGCATCTCGTTCGACCCGGCCCAGCGCGTCGTGCGCCAGATCGGCGACGTCACCGAGGTCATCCAGCGCGACGACGCGCTCGAGGCGGCGGCGCTGGACACGCTGCAGAAGCTGGGCTTCCGCAAGCCGGGCACGGCGCCGCTGTCGGCGCTGGCCGGCGCGCAGCTGCTCGACGGCCAGGCGCACTGGCTGCGCTTTGCCGAGAGCGACCTCGACGCGCTGTCCGACCTCGGCTGGCATGTGCAGAAGTCGCCGAAATACCGCTACGACGTCGTGCCGGTCGAGGAGTGGTACGCCGAGATCGACGAGCCGCCCGAAGCCGGCAACGCCTGGTTCGAGCTGGAGCTGGGCATCGTCGTCAACCGCAAGCGCGTGCCGCTGCTGCCGGTGCTCGTGCAGCTGATCCGCACGGCGCCGCTGGACTTCAATCCGGACGTGCTGGCCGCGCATGCGGAAGCCGACCAGATGCTGGCGACCCTGCCGGACGGCGTGCGCGTGGCGCTGCCGTGGGGGCGCGTCAAACCGATCCTGTCGACGCTGGGCGAGCTGTATTTCAACGACAAGATCAAGAACCGCGTCCGCCTGTCGACGCTGGATGCGGCGCGCCTGGAAGAACTGGCGCGCGGCACCGACCTGAACTGGACGGGCGGCGAGCGCCTGCGCGAAACGGGCCGCAAGCTGTCCCAGTTCGGCAAGGTGAAAAAGGTCGATGCGCCGAAAGGCCTGCAGGCCACCCTGCGCGACTACCAGCTCGACGGTCTGGCGTGGATGCAGTTCCTGCGCGAATACGACCTGGGCGGCATCCTCGCCGACGACATGGGCCTCGGCAAGACCGTGCAGACGATCGCCCACATCCTGACGGAAAAGGAAGCGGGCCGCCTGACCAGCCCGGCGCTCGTGATCGCGCCGACCAGCCTCATGATGAACTGGATGGAAGAAGCCCAGCGCTTCGCCCCGGATCTGAAAGTCCTGCTGTTGCAGGGCAAGGAGCGCATGGAGCTGTTCGACCAGATCGACCACGCCGACATCGTGCTGACCACGTACGCGCTGCTGCCGCGCGACGAGGAAAAGCTGCGCGAGCACCAGTACCACCTCGTGATCCTGGACGAATCGCACTACATCAAGAACACCCGCTCGAAGGCGGCGCAGACGGCCGGCTCGCTGAATGCGCGCCACCGCCTGTGCCTGTCCGGCACGCCGCTGGAAAACCACCTGGGCGAGCTGTGGTCGCAGTTCCACTTCCTGCTGCCGGGCCTGCTGGGCGACGAAAAGACGTTCAACACGCAGTTCCGCCATCCGATCGAACGCCAGGACGATCCGGTACGCCGTACGCTGCTGAACCGCCGCATCAAGCCGTTCCTGCTGCGCCGGACCAAGGACCACGTGGCGAAGGAGCTGCCGGAAAAGACGGAGATGATCCGCCGCATCGAGATCAGCGGCCCGCAGCGCGACCTGTACGAGACCGTGCGCCTGGCGATGGACAAGAAGGTGCGCGAGGAGATCGACCGCAAGGGCGTCGCGCGCAGCCAGATCGTCATCCTGGAAGCGCTGTTGAAACTGCGCCAGGTCTGCTGCGACCCGCGCCTGGTGAAAGCCATGCCGGGCAAGAAGAACACGGCGGCCGTATCGGCCAAGCTGACCGACCTGATGCAGATGGTCGACGACCTGCTGGGCGAGGGCCGCAAGATCCTCGTGTTCTCGCAGTTCACGAGCATGCTGGGCCTGATCGAGGAAGAGCTGGACGCGCGCAACATCCCGTACGCCATCCTCACGGGCGAGACGCGCGACCGGTCCGCGCAGGTGGCCGCGTTCCAGCAGGGCGCCGTGCCGATCTTCCTGATCAGCCTGAAGGCCGGCGGCGTCGGCCTGAACCTGACCGCGGCCGACACCGTGATCCACTACGACCCGTGGTGGAACCCGGCGGCCGAAAACCAGGCGACCGACCGCGCCTGGCGCATCGGGCAGGACAAGCCGGTGTTCGTCTACAAGCTGATCGCGAAGGGCACGCTGGAAGAAAAGATCCAGCTGCTGCAGCAGAAGAAATCGGAGCTGGCCGCGTCGATCCTGGCCGAGGGCGAATCGCAGAAGATGGCCCTCACGCAGGAAGACCTGCAGGCGATTTTTGCGCCGCTGGACGAATAAGGTCCGCCGCGAGGACGCACGGGGCAAGCCGCAGTGCTTGCCCTTTTTATTTACGCATGCATATATCGCTTATTGCGTGTTCAATACAACGCCGTCCCCACGGTCGTCTATGCAAACTGTCGGGTCGAGGACTATACTTACTTGCTGTATAACTCTCTGGAAAGTTTCATGACCACCGTTCCCGTGCCCCGTGTGGGCCAGACGGACCTCTCCACGGCCGATGCGTTCCGCACGATCGCCGAACTCGGCGGCGACCTGGCCTTCATCGTCGATTGCGCCACGGGCTCGCTGGAGTACGTGAGTCCGGGCGTGGACGAAATGCTCGGCTATTCCAGCGCCGAGGTCCGCGCGCAAATGGAACGCGGCGGCGACGGTCCCCTGGCTGCTCTCTCCGCCCTGTGCGCCGGTTTGCCGGAGCGCCTGCGGCGTTTCGGGGCCGGCGACGCCTCGCGCCTGCGCGTGAACCGCGAGTTCGAGGTGCGCCGGCCGGACGGCGGCGACGTCGCCGTGGAAGTGATCTCGACCCTGGCGCTGGACACTGCCGGCCGCCCGTGCGCGCTGCTGGGCCTGGTGCGCGACGTGACCCCGCGGCGCGAACGCGAGCGCGAGCGCAAACGGTTCGCCAGCATGCTGAACCATGAATTCCGCACGCCGCTGTCGACCATCGACGGCGCCATCCAGCGACTCGAAGCGCTGGGCACGAAGGCCGACGAGCCGACGCGCCAGCGCTACCGCAAGATCGCGGCGGCGACCGACCGCCTGATCGCGATGCTGGACGACTACCTGTCGCCGGAGCGTATGGCCGGCCTCGGCAGCCAGAAGCGCGAGAACGCCGTGGCGCCGCGCCTGCTGCTGGAAGAAGTGGTGGCGCAGGCACGCGTGGCCGGACGGCCGGTGACCTTGACGACCGACGACCTGCCGGCCAGCCTGCGCGGCGAACCGTCCGGCCTGCGCCTGGCGCTGAAGGTCTTGCTGGACAATGCCGTGCGCTACACCCCGGCCGGCAGCGCGCTGCACGTGACCGGGCGCCGCGTCGACGGCGGCATCGCGCTGGCGCTGCGCGACGAAGGCGCGGGCGTGCCGCCCGACGACGTCGCGCGCATCTTCGACAAGGGCTATCGCGGCACGAACACGACCGGCGTCGCCGGCAGCGGCCTCGGTCTGTACATGGCACGTTCCGTCGTCGAAGTCCACGGCGGCAGCCTGGCGTACGCACCCCATGCGCAAGGCGGCGCCGAATTTACGCTATGGCTGCCGGTACAGGGCGCCGCGGCAAAAGGTCTTGCTTCGTAATTGACCAGCAGTGATAATCGGAACGGCGAACGGGGTTGGCCGCCCGACATATAAGGAAACATGGCAAACCCATGACGCAAATACTGATTGTTGAAGATAATGGCGAATACGCCGGCGACATGGCCGACTTCCTCACGGAACTCGGCCACGAGGTCACGATCGCGACCACCGCCAGCGACATGTGGGCCGCGCTGACGCGCACGCCGGCAGCCGTGGTGGTGCTCGACCTGGGCCTGCCGGACGAAGACGGGTTCAATGTCATACCGCGCATGCGCCAGCTGTACCCGGAGATCGGGCTGCTGGTGCTGACGGGCCGCGTAGCGTTCGACAACCGCATCCTCGGCCTGCGCCTCGGCGCCGACCACTATCTCACCAAGCCGATCAAGTTCCCGGAACTGGCCGCTCACATCGAGGCGCTGGACCGGCGCGTGCGTCCTGCCGAACCCGCGCCGGCGCCGAGCAAGTGGACCCTGCGCGTCTCCGCGCGCCAGCTCGAACTGATGGGCAAGGTCATCGACCTGACCGAAAAAGAGTGCAATTTCCTGCACCTGTTGACCATTAACACGCGGCCCGTGCCGCGCCAGGTGATCGTGGCTGGCATGGGCGGCGACGACCCGGACGCGAGCCGCCGCGTCGACATGCTCGTCTACCGCCTGCGCAAGAAGGCGCGCACCGGCCTCGGCCAGGACCTGCCGCTGCGCAGCGCCTACGGCGAGGGCTACAGCCTGTCGGCCGGCTTCACGCTGGCCTGATGCATGCATAAACAGGGACAGGGTCATCCCTCGTCCAGTAGGGCCGGAAAGAAAATCGGGACAGGGTCGACCCTCGATATCGGTTTTCTTGAAAGAATCAGGGACAGGGTGGTGCCGGTGCGCTAGAATCGCATCCGATTCCACTCGACGTTCCCGACATGGCCCGCCAACCCCGCCTGATCCTGCCGAACCAGCCGCACCTGATCATCCAGCGCGGCAACGACAACCAGCACATCTGCCGCGACGATGCCGACCACGAGCGCCTGCTCGGCTGGCTGAAGGAGTGCGCGCGCTTCTACAAGGTCGCCGTGCACGCGTACGTGCTGATGCCGGACCGCCTGATCCTCCTCGCCACCCCGGCCGACGAGACGGGCCTCGCCCTCATGATGCAAAAGGTCGGACGGTTGTACGTCCCCTGGTTCAACGGCAAGTACGGGCGCTCCGGGACGCTGTTCCAGGGGCGGTTCCGCACGTCGCTCGTCGACGCCGCGTCGTATCTGCTCGCCTGCAGCCGCTACCTCGAACTGGCGCCCATGGTCGCAGGCCTCGCCGCCGGACCGCTCGACTACCGCTGGTCCAGCTATGCGCACCACGCCGGCGTGCGCCCGGACCCGCTCGTCACCGACCACATGCTGTACTGGGGCCTGGGCAACACACCGTTCCAGCGCGAGGCAGCGTATTCCGAGCTGGTACAGCAGGGCTACGGCAGCGACGAGGGCGACCTGATCGCGACGGCGCTGGCCAAGGGCTGGCCGGTGGGCTCGCACGCGTTCAAGGCCGAGCTGGAAAAGAAGACGCAGCGCCAGATCCTGCCGGCCAAGCGCGGGCGACCGTTCAAGGCCAAGCCTGCGGCGGACGGCAGCGACGCCGGCACCAACACCGGCATGCGCGCCGACGCCGGCTGAGCCATCCATCCCCGCCGGTCACAGGCCATCGCGCCGGCTCGCCGTTCGTCGCAGGGAGCTCGCCGGCAGGGCCGCCGGTCGCTACACTGGCACGCATGTTCAACAAGACCATCCTGGTTCGCGCCTGGCGCTCGCTGTGGGAGCTGCGGCCCCGGCACGACGTGCCCGCCGGCGCGCGCCTGTCCGTCGTCTCCCTGCTCGCGCTGGCCCTCGCGCTCGGGCTGATGTCCATCGTCGCCGTGTTCGGCACGGTCGACCGGCCGGGCTGGTGGTGGGCGTCGCTGTTGCCGAACGTGGGCATCGCCCTGTGCATCATGCACGGCCTGTTCGGCGTGCTGCGGCTGGCCGAACGCCGGTTGCCGGCGCCGTTCGTCGAGCGCATGTCCGACGTGCGCGATGTGCGCGCCGGCCTCGCGCTCGGCGCCATCTCCCTGTTCGGCATCCTCCTCGGGATGACGGCCGGCTTCACCATCGTGCCGATCGTCGTCGGCTTCGACATCTGGGGCATGTTCATCTCGCTGCCGGCCGCGATGATGAAGTTCGCCGTGTTCCTGCTGTTCGTCATGGGCGCCAACTGGATGTGGTGGCGGTCGCGCCTGCGCCAGCAGCGGTTGCGCGGCGAAGCGCTGGAAGCGCGCCTGCGCCTGCTGCAGGGCCAGATCGAGCCGCACCTGCTGTTCAATACGCTGGCCAACGTCCGCAGCCTGATGGACTATGACCCGCCGCGCGCCAAGCGCATGCTCGACACCTTTTCCGGCTACCTGCGCGCCGGCCTGTCGCAGCTGCGCCAGACCGACAGCACGCTGCAGGCCGAACTCGACATGGCGCACGGCTACCTGGCGTTGCTGCAGATCCGCATGGAAGAGCGCCTGCGTTTTTCCATCGAGGCGGACGCCGCCGCGCGCGCCGCGCGCATGCCCGCGCTGATGCTGCAGCCGCTGGTGGAAAACGCCATCCACCACGGCCTGGAGCCGAAACTCGACGGCGGCAGCGTGACGGTGCGCGCCTGCGTGCGCGCCGGCCGCCTGCACCTGATCGTGGCCGACGACGGCCTCGGCATGGACATGCCGTCGCGCCGCCTGCGGCCCGGCGCCGGCATGGCGCTGACCAACCTGCGCGCGCGCCTGCGGACGCGCTTCGGCGCCGATGCCAGCCTGGCATTGCGCCCGGCCGCCGGCGGCGGCACCGAGGCGATCCTCGACCTGCCGCACGAGCCGGCGCCCGCCGTCCCTGTCAAAGAAGGCACCGCATCGTGCGCGCCCTGATCGCCGACGACGAGCCGCACCTGGCCCTGTACCTGCGCGACCAGCTGCTGGCGCTGTGGCCGGAGCTGCGGATCGTCCACGTCGCGCGCAACGGCGTCGATGCCGCCGCGCGCATCGCGGAACTGGAGCCGGACCTTGCGTTCCTCGACATCCAGATGCCGGGCCTGTCCGGCCTGGAGGTCGCGCAGGGCATCGAGGGCGACACGCGCGTCGTGTTCGTGACCGCGTTCGACGACTACGCGCTGCAGGCGTTCGAGCACGCGGCCCTCGACTACGTATTGAAACCGGTCGCCGCCGAGCGCCTGGCGAAGACCGTGGCGCGGCTGCGCGCGGCGCTGCCGGCGCAGGCGCAGGCAGTACCCGACGCGGGCCTGGCCGACGCGCTGCGCAAGCTGATGGCGCCGCCGCCGGGCGAGCGCCTGCGCTACCTCCTCGCCGGCCAGGGCGCCACCACCCGCCACCTGGACGTGGCGGACGTGCGCTTCTTCCGGTCCGACGACAAGTACACGGTGGTGGCCAGCAGCCACGGCGAATACGTGATCCGCACGCCGATCGCCGAACTCGTGTCGCGCCTCGACCCGGCGCAGTTCTGGCAGGTGCACCGGTCCACCGTGATCAATCTCGCATGGCTCGAAGGCACGCGGCGCGACGAGACCAGTCGCCTGTTCCTGCGCATGCGCGACCATGCCGGGGAGCTGCCGGTCAGCCGCGCGTTCGTCCACCTGTTCAAGGCGATGTAGCGGCGGGCGGGCCCTGGCCGTTCGTCGGCCGTGCCGTCGATCCGTCGCATGCCGGCTGCAACGAGGGCGGCCCGGCTGCGATGCTGGCGTTTTCGACCTCACAAGGAAAACGCCGTGTCCAGCCTCCGTTCCCGCCTCGTTCGCACGCTGACGTGCGCTATCCTCTCGCTCGTCTCCCTATGCGCGGCCGCCGCGCCGCAGCCGACCGTCGAGACCATCGCCGGCCGCCGGGTCGAATCCGTCACCCTGCGCCATCCCGTGTCGCCGTACGTGCTGGTGTTCGAAGGCGGCTCGCGCGGCACGATCGACAAGTGGGGGCAGGTGCTGGAAGGCGCCAGCCGCGACGCCACCGTGTTCGCCTACAACCGGCCGGGCTACGGCAACAGCGACGCCGTCGCCACGCCGCGCGACGGCCGCACGGTGGTCGAGGAACTGCGCCAGGTGCTGCGCCGGAAAGGGTTGATGCCGCCGTACGTGCTGGTCGGCCATTCGCTCGGCGGCCTGTACATGCAGTGGTTCGCGCGGGCGTATCCGGACGAGGTGAAAGGACTGGTGCTGGTCGACGCCATGTACCCGCGCGCCATCAAGCGCACGGCGGATTTCCCCTGGGCCGTGCGGCTGGCCGGGTGGACGCTGTTCTCGCGCTCGGTATGGCGCGAGATCGACGCGATCGACGCGACCGGCGAGGCCGTGCTGGCGCTGCCCGGCATCGACGACAAGCCGATCGTCCGCCTGATCAACGAGCCGAAGGCGCATCCGGGCGAAGCGCCGCCGGTCGCCCTCGACCTCGGCGTGTTCCGCGACGACCGCGCGACGATCGACTTGATCCGCAACCTGTATCCGAAGGCGCGCACGGTGGTCGTCGACTCGGACCACCAGATGCCGCTGGCGACGCCGAACGTCGTCATCGATGCGATCCACGACGTGGTCACCACGCTGTCGGCCCCCCGTTCGGCCGGGCGCTAACGCATGATGCGACTATGTCCCCCTTAATTTTGTGAGCGAAAATCTCTGCAATTAATTCGACTCCGACCCTAATTGTTGTTATTGATGTTTACTGAAGGCTGTTTTATTCTCGGCCTTCAATATCTTCAAAATGCAGCGGAGCCCCCATGATTGCCCAAGGTTTGTACGATCCCGCCAATGAACACGACGCCTGCGGCGTCGGTTTCGTCGCCCACATCAAGGGCAACAAGAGCCACTCGATCATCGAGCAGGGCCTGTTGATCCTGAAGAACCTCGACCACCGGGGCGCCGTCGGCGCCGATGCCCTGATGGGCGACGGCGCGGGCATCCTGATCCAGATCCCCGACCAGTTCTACCGCGACGAGATGGCCCGGCAGGGCATCGAACTGCCGCCGCCGGGCGAATATGGCGTGGGCATGGTCTTCCTGCCGAAGGAACACGCGTCGCGCATCGCCTGCGAACAGGAAATCGAGCGCGCCGTGCGCGCCGAGGGCCAGGTCGTGCTGGGCTGGCGCAACGTGCCGGTGGACGACGCCATGCCGATGTCGCCGACCGTGCGCGCGAAAGAGCCGGTGATCCGCCAGATCTTCATCGGCCGCGGCCCGGACGTGATGGTCACCGACGCGCTCGAGCGCAAGCTGTACGTGATCCGCAAATCGTCGGGCCACGCGATCCAGGCGCTGAAGCTCATCCACGGCAAGGAATTCTTCGTGCCGTCGATGTCGGCGCGCACCGTCGTCTACAAGGGCCTGCTGCTGGCCGACCAGGTCGGTGTCTACTATAAAGACCTGCAGGACCCGCGCTGCGTCTCCGCGCTGGCCCTCGTGCACCAGCGCTTCTCGACCAACACGTTCCCGGAATGGCCGCTGGCCCACCCGTACCGCCTGATCGCGCACAACGGCGAGATCAACACCGTCAAGGGCAACTTCAACTGGACCCGCGCGCGCGAAGGCGTCATGAAGTCGGCGGTGCTGGGCGACGACCTCAACAAACTGTTCCCGCTGATCTATGAAGGCCAGTCGGACACCGCCTGCTTCGACAACGCGCTGGAACTGCTGGTCATGGCCGGCTATCCGATTGCCCAGGCGATGATGATGATGATCCCGGAAGCCTGGGAAAACCACGCGACGATGGACGAGAACCGCCGCGCGTTCTACGAATACCACGCCGCCATGATGGAACCGTGGGACGGCCCGGCCGCCATGGCCTTCACCGACGGCCGCCACATCGGCGGCACGCTGGACCGCAACGGCCTGCGTCCGGCGCGCTACATCGTCACCGACGACGACCTGGTCGTGATGGCGTCGGAATCGGGCACGCTGCCGATCCCGGAATCGCGCATCGTCAAGAAATGGCGCCTGCAGCCGGGCAAGATGTTCCTGATCGACCTGGAAGCCGGCCGCATCATCGACGACAAGGAACTGAAGGACACCTACTCGAACGCCAAGCCCTATAAGGCCTGGATCAAGTCGGTGCGCATCAAGCTCAACGAGATCAAGCTGTCGGAAAGCCAGCTGGCGCAAAACCGCGTGAAGGATACGCAAAGCGCAGCCCAGGGCGAAAAAGCGGCCATCGCGCTGCTGGACCGCCAGCAGGCCTTCGGCTACACCCAGGAAGACCTGAAGTTCCTGATGGCGCCGATGGCCGTGCTGGGCGAGGAAGCCACCGGTTCGATGGGCAACGACTCGCCGCTGGCGGTCATGTCGAACAAACTGAAGCCGCTGTATTCGTACTTCAAGCAGCTGTTCGCGCAGGTCACGAACCCGCCGATCGACCCGATCCGCGAAGCGATGGTGATGTCGCTCGTGTCGTTCATCGGTCCGAAGCCGAACCTGCTGGACACGAACAACGTCAACCCGCCGATGCGCCTCGAAGTGTCGCAGCCGATCATCGGCTTCGACGACATGGCACGCCTGCGCAACATCAGCCTGCACACGGGCGGCAAGTTCAAGTCGTATGAACTGAACATCTGCTACCCGGTGGCATGGGGCAAGGAAGGCATCGAAGCGTCGCTGGCGTCGCTGTGCGCGGAAGCCGTCGACGCCGTCAAGTCCGGCCACAACATCCTGATCGTCTCGGACCGCAACCTGAGCACGGACCAGGTCGCGATCCCGGCGCTGCTGGCGACGTCGGCGATCCACCAGCACCTCGTGCAGCGCGGCCTGCGCGCCTCGACCGGCCTCGTCGTCGAAACCGGCTCGGCCCGCGAGACGCACCACTTCGCCCTGCTGGCCGGCTACGGCGCGGAAGCCGTGCACCCGTACCTGGCGCTCGAAACGCTGGTCGACCTGGCGCACACGCTGCCGCACGAGATGGCCGCCGACAAGGCCATCACCAACTACACGAAGGCAGTCGGCAAGGGCCTGATGAAGGTGATGTCGAAGATGGGCATCTCGACCTACATGTCGTACTGCGGCGCGCAGATCTTCGAAGCCGTCGGCCTGAACAAGTCGCTGGTCGACAAGTATTTCAAGGGCACGTCGTCGACGGTGGAAGGCATCGGCCTGTTCGAAGTGGCCGAGGAAGCGCTGCGCCTGCACGCGCTGGCCTTCGGCAAGGACCCGATCCTCGCGAACGCGCTGGACGTCGGCGGCGAATACGCCTTCCGCGTGCGCGGCGAAGACCACCTGTGGACGCCGGACGCCATCGCCAAGCTGCAGCACTCGACCCGCGCCAACAATTTCAGCACTTATAAAGAGTACGCGCAGATCATCAACGACCAGAGCCGCCGTCACCTGACCCTGCGCGGCCTGATGGAATTCAAGATCGATCCGGCGAAAGCCATCCCGCTGGACGAAGTCGAGCCGGCCAAGGAAATCGTCAAGCGCTTCGCCACCGGCGCGATGTCGCTGGGCTCGATCTCGACCGAGGCGCACGCCACGCTGGCCATCGCCATGAACCGTATCGGCGGCAAGTCGAACACGGGCGAAGGCGGCGAAGATCCGGCGCGCTACATGGGCGAATTCAAGGGCATCAAAATCGCCAAGGGCGAGACGCTGGCGTCGATCCTCGGCAAGGACCGCGTCGTCGCCGACATCCCGCTGATGGAAGGCGACTCGCTGCGCTCGAAGATCAAGCAGGTGGCATCGGGCCGTTTCGGCGTGACCGCCGAATACCTGGCGTCCGCCGACCAGATCCAGATCAAGATGGCGCAGGGCGCCAAGCCGGGCGAAGGCGGCCAGCTGCCGGGCCACAAGGTGTCCGAGTACATCGCATCGCTGCGCTTCTCGGTGCCGGGCGTGGGCCTGATCTCCCCGCCGCCGCACCACGACATCTACTCGATCGAAGACCTGGCGCAGCTGATCCACGACCTCAAGAACGCGAATCCGAATGCCTCGATCTCGGTCAAGCTGGTGTCGGAAGTGGGCATCGGTACCGTCGCCGCCGGCGTGTCGAAGGCGAAAGCCGACCACGTCGTCGTCGCCGGCCATGACGGCGGCACGGGCGCGTCGCCGCTGTCGTCGGTGAAGCACGCCGGCACGCCGTGGGAACTGGGCCTCGCCGAGACCCAGCAGACCCTCGTGCTGAACGGCCTGCGCAGCCGCATCCGCGTCCAGGCCGACGGCCAGATGCGTACCGGCCGCGACGTCGTCATCGCCGCCCTGCTGGGCGCCGACGAAATCGGCTTCGCGACGGCGCCGCTCGTCGTCGAAGGCTGCATCATGATGCGCAAGTGCCACCTGAATACCTGCCCGGTGGGCGTCGCCACGCAGGACCCGGAACTGCGCGCCAAGTTCTCGGGCAAGCCGGAACACGTCGTGAACTACTTCTTCTTCGTCGCCGAGGAAGCGCGCCAGATCATGGCCCAGCTGGGCATCCGCACGTTCGACGAGCTGATCGGCCGTGCCGACCTGCTGGACAAGTCGAAGGCCGTCGGCCACTGGAAGGCGCAGGGCCTGGACTTCGCGAACATCTTCTACCAGCCGAAGGTCGACGACAAACGCCACCTGCTGCACTCGGACACGCAGGACCACGGCCTGGACAAGGCACTGGACCACAAGCTGATCGCGCAGGCCCGCCCGGCGCTGGAGAAGGGCGAGCGCGTCTCGTTCATCTCGCCGGTGAAGAACGTCAACCGCACGGTCGGCACGATGCTGTCGGGCGAAGTCGCCAAGCGCTACGGTCATGCCGGCCTGCCGGACGACACGATCCACATCCAGCTGCAGGGCACCGCGGGCCAGTCGGCGGGCGCCTTCCTGGCGGGCGGCATCACGCTCGACCTGGTGGGCGAGGGCAACGACTACGTGGGCAAGGGCCTGTCGGGCGGCCGCATCATCGTGCGTCCGAACACGGAGTTCCGCGGCTGGGCCGTCGACAACATCATCGTCGGCAACACGGTGCTGTACGGCGCGATCGCCGGCGAAGCGTTCCTGAACGGCGTGGCCGGCGAGCGTTTCGCGGTACGTAACTCGGGTGCCACCGCCATCGTCGAAGGCGTGGGCGACCACGGCTGCGAATACATGACCGGCGGTACCGTCGTCGTGCTGGGCGACACCGGCCGCAACTTCGCGGCGGGCATGTCGGGCGGCGTGGCCTACGTCTACGATCCGAAGGGCGAGTTCGAGCAGCGCTGCAACACCAGCATGGTGGCCCTGGAGCGCGTGCAGTCGACCAAGGAACAGAGCGACAAGGCCAGCTGGCACAGCCAGACCCGCAACGGCGAGCGCGAGTCGGACGAAGCGATCCTGAAGCGCCTGATCGAGCGTCACTTCAAGCACACGGGCTCGACCCGTGCCCGCAACCTGCTGGACGACTGGGCCAACAGCCGCGGCAAGTTCGTCAAGGTCTTCCCGACCGAGTACAAGCGCGCACTGGAAGAGATGCACAACAGCAGCATGGAAGAAGCCAACGACAAGATCGAACTGGCTGCCTGATGCTGCGGCGTACGTGAGCGCTGGTTGACATTGGGTCCCCGCCTTCGCGGGGGCGACGGTAAAGGTACCGCTACGTTTGACCGTCATCCCCGCGCAGGCGGGGAGCCAAGTTCGCCCCGCGCCGCCCGCATCGCTTAGACCGAACCGAACACGACATACCAAGGAACACAAATGGGCAAGATCACCGGCTTCATGGAATTTCAGCGCCAGGAAGAAGACCACCTGGAACCCGCTGTCCGCCTCAAGAACTATAAAGAATTCACGATCACCCTGACCGACGCGCAGGCGAAGGTGCAGGGCGCGCGCTGCATGGATTGCGGCATCCCGTTCTGCAACACCGGCTGCCCCGTCAACAACCAGATCCCCGACTGGAACGACCTCGTCTACCACGGCAACTACCGCTACGCCGTCGACAACCTGCACTCGACGAACAACTTCCCGGAATTCACGGGCCGCATCTGCCCGGCACCGTGCGAATCCGCCTGCACGCTGGGCATCAGCGAAGACCCGGTCGGCATCAAGTCGATCGAGCGCAAGATCGCCGACGCCGGCTGGGAACACGGCTGGATAGCCCCGCAGGTGGCCGCCGTCAAGACGGGCAAGAAGGTCGCGATCATCGGTTCCGGCCCCGCGGGCCTGGCCGCCGCCCAGCAGCTGGGACGCGCCGGCCATGACGTGACGGTGTTCGAGAAGAACGACCGCGTCGGCGGCCTGCTGCGCTACGGCATCCCCGACTTCAAGATGGAAAAGGACCTGATCGACCGCCGCGTCGAACAGATGAAGGCGGAAGGCGTCACGTTCCGCACCAGCGTCCTGATCGGCAAGGATTTCCCGACCACCGTCAGCAACATGGCGCGCGAGACCATCTTCCCGGAAGACCTCGTCAAGGACTACGACGCCGTCATCATGGCCGGCGGCGCCGAGGCACCGCGCGACCTGCCGGTCCCGGGCCGCGACCTGAAGGGCGTGCATTTCGCGATGGATTTCCTGCCGCAGCAGAACCGCGTCAACGCCGGCGACAAGGTGAAAGACCAGATCAAGGCCACGGGCAAGCACGTGATCGTGATCGGCGGCGGCGACACCGGCTCCGACTGCGTCGGCACGTCGAACCGCCACGGCGCCGCCTCGGTCACGCAGTTCGAACTGATGCCGATGCCGCCGGAGCAAGAGAACAAGCCGCTCGTGTGGCCGTACTGGCCGACGAAGCTGCGCACGTCGTCGTCGCACGAGGAAGGCTGCGAGCGCGATTTCGCCGTCGCCACCAAGCGCTTCGAAGGCAAGGGCGGCAAAGTGGACAAAGTGATCGCCTGCCGCGTCGAATGGAAAGACGGCAAGATGGTCGAAGTCGAAGGTTCGGAATTCGAACTGAAGGCCGACCTCGTGCTGCTGGCGATGGGCTTCGTCTCGCCGGTGCAGCAGGTGCTGGACGCGTTCGGCGTGCAGAAGGACCCGCGCGGCAACGCCCGCGCCACGACCGACGGCGAAACCTGCTACCAGACGTCGGTGCCGAAGGTGTTCACGGCCGGCGACATGCGCCGCGGCCAGTCGCTGGTCGTGTGGGCGATCCGCGAAGGCCGCCAGGCCGCGCGCGCCGTCGACGAATTCCTGATGGGATCGTCGGTGCTGCCGCGCTGATCGCGCCCGCCACGTCGCGTGGATGAACGAGCCCGGGTGGATTGCCCGGGCTCTTTTTTTGCATCGGCGCTACGTGTTACTTGTAAGATAAAACCAACGCGCAGGCGGCTGGCCCCGATGGGGCTAGCGGATGGTTTTATCGCCACCCATCCACCTAAGTTTCCGTAAGGAATTTGTTACTACGCTTTAATGATGCGCAACAATGTGCGTATGCATAAGTTAGTAAAAACAAGCACTTATGTTCCAAAATATCTGACCCGTGATTTATTAATGTTGTAATATCACGTCGATAACACGGGCAAAAACGGGGCGTTCCCTGCAGGCCTTGCCGTTTCTGCACTACAATACGGGATTCTCCAAATACCAATATTCACTGTGTCCAACCTCGTCGAAATTCGCGACCTGCATTTTTCGTATGGCGATCGCCCGATCCTGCAGAACCTGAGCATGGACTTCCCGCGCGGTAAGCTGATTGCCGTGATGGGCGGCTCCGGTTCGGGCAAGACGACGGTGCTGCGTCTCATCGGCGGACAGATCAAGCCGCAGCGCGGCACCGTGGCCGTGAATGGCGAGGTGGTCAATCGTCTGGATACGGACGGGCTGTACCGGTTGCGCCGCAAGATGGGCATGCTGTTCCAGTTCGGCGCGCTGTTCACCGACCTGACCGTGTTCGAGAACGTCGCGTTTCCGCTGCGCGAGCACACGGACCTGCCGGAAGAACTCATCCGCGACCTCGTGCTGATGCGCCTGAACGCCGTCGGCCTGCGCAACGCGGCCGGGCTGAAGCCGAACGAGATCTCGGGCGGCATGGCGCGCCGCGTGGCACTGGCGCGCGCCGTCGCGCTCGACCCGGCCCTGATCATGTACGACGAACCGTTCGCCGGCCTCGACCCGATCTCGATGGGCGTGACCGCCAACCTGATCCGCAACCTGAACGATGCGCTGGGCTCGACGTCGATCCTGGTCTCGCACGACGTCAACGAAACGTTCCTGATCGCCGACTACGTGTATTTCCTCTCTGCCGGCAAGATCGTTGCCGCCGGCACGCCGGACGAGATGCGCCGTTCGACCGACCCGTACGTGAAACAGTTCGTGAACGCCGAGCCGGACGGCCCGGTGCCGTTCCACTATCCCGGCAAGTCGCTCGCCGAAGACCTGGGCCTGGGAGCCAAGCCATGACCAATCCTCTCGCATTCGTCGGCGGCGGCGTGCTCGACATGTTCGCGCGCGTCGGCGTCGTCACGCGCTCGTTCCTGGGTCTGGCGGCCAAGGCACCGGGCGCGCTGCGCCGTCCCGCGCTGATCTCGGAACAGATCCACTTCATCGGCAACTACTCGCTCCTGATCATTACCGTGTCCGGCCTGTTCGTCGGCATGGTGCTGGGCCTGCAGGGCTATTACACGCTGAGCCAGTTCGGCGCGTCGGAAAAGCTGGGCCAGCTAGTGGCGCTGTCGCTGCTGCGCGAGCTGGGACCGGTCGTGACGGCGCTGCTGTTCGCCGGCCGCGCGGGCACGTCGCTGACGGCGGAAATCGGCCTGATGAAGGCCGGCGAGCAGCTGACGGCGATGGAAATGATGGCCGTGAACCCGATCCAGCGCGTGCTCGCGCCGCGCTTCTGGGCCGGCCTGATCGCCATGCCCGTGCTCGCCGCCGTGTTTTCCGCGATCGGCGTGATCGGCGGCTACCTGGTCGGCGTGCAGCTGATCGGCGTGGACGAAGGCGCGTTCTGGTCGCAGATGCAGGCGAACATCGACGTGCGCGCCGACATCCTGAACGGCGTCATCAAGAGTTTCGTGTTCGGCATCGCCGTGACGTTCACGGCGCTGTTCCAGGGCTACGAAGCGCAGCCGACGCCTGAAGGCGTGTCGCGCGCGACCACGCGCACCGTCGTGATCGCGTCGCTGATGGTGCTGGGCCTGGACTTCGTCATGACCGCCCTGATGTTCAACAAATAATCTGAAGAGTTGGGAAAAACCTATGCATCGTAAATCCATTGACGTCTGGGTCGGCCTTTTTGTCCTGTTGGGTGCGTTATCGCTCCTATTCCTGGCGCTCAAAGCCGGTAACATGAGCACGATTTCGTTCAGCAAGACGTATTCGATCACGGGCAAGTTCGACAACATCGGCGGCCTCAAGCCGCAATCGGCGGTCAAGAGCGCCGGCGTGGTGGTCGGCCGGGTCGGCGACATCTCGTTCGACGACAAGAGTTTCCAGGCCGTCGTCCGTCTCGATCTGAATCCGTCTTACAAGTTTCCGAAAGATAGCTCGCTGAAGATCCTGACGTCGGGTTTGCTGGGCGAGCAGTACATCGGCATCGAAGCGGGCGGCGACACGGCCAACCTGGCCGAAGGCGACCGCATCACCCGCACCCAGTCCGCGGCCGTGCTCGAAGACTTGATCAACCAATTTATCTATAGCAAAGCAGCCGAAGGAAAGGACAGCAGCAAATGACGAACCGCAATGACGCCGCCACGCCGCGCAAACGCACCGGCCTGGCGCTGGCACTCGGTGCAGCCGTACTGTTGAGCGGCTGCGCGACGACCGCCAACCCGAAGGACCCGTTCGAAAAGTTCAACCGCGCCATGTTCAGCTTCAACGACACGGTCGACCGCGTCGCGCTGAAACCGGCCGCTACCGCGTACAAGAACGCGACGCCGGGGTTCGTGCAGACGGGTGTGAACAACTTCTTCGGCAACCTGACGGACCTGTGGAGCTCGCTGAACAATTTCGCGCAGCTCAAGGGCCAGGACGGCATGAACGATTTCATGCGTTTTGCCGTGAACTCGACCCTGGGTCTTGCCGGCGTGCTCGACATCGCGACCCCGGCCGGCCTGCGCAAGCACAACGAAGACCTCGGCCAGACCCTCGGTTACTGGGGCGTGCCGAGCGGTCCGTACTTGATGTTGCCGCTGCTGGGCCCATCTACGGTACGCGATACCGCCGCCTTGCCGGGCGACTGGTGGGGCGATTCGTGGACCCACGTGAACGACATTCCGTGGCGTAACGGCGGCATCGTATTGCGCGCCGTCGACCAGCGCGCCAGCGTGCTGGACGCGTCGAACCTGCTGGAAGACGCCGCGCTCGACCGTTACGAATTCATCCGCGACGGCTACATGCAGCGCCGCAACAGCAAAGTGCTGGACACGGACAAGGCGCAGGAGCGCGCCGACAAGGTCCACGAAAAGCTGGAGCAGGTGCAGGAAAAGGTCGAGACGAAGCTGGGCGTGAAGCTGGGCCCGAAACCGGTGCCGGAAGACGGCGCGGACGACGCCGTGGCGGCACCCGGCGACGCGTCGGCACCGAACAATCCGCCTGTGCCGGCGCCCGTGTCATCCGAACCGGCCCGCAAATAGTTAACCACGGTACAGCCAGGCTGTGCGCGCACCGCGCGCGACCGCCCGGGCAGACCCAACCAGACAAAGGAAGCGTATGAAGCCAATCGCACAACTGATCGTCACCGCCGCCGCCGTGGCCATGTCCACCAGCGTTCTCGTGGCCCCGGCCCGTGCCGCCGCCGAAGCGCCGGACGCGCTGGTCAAGCGCGTCAGCACCGACGTGATCGATAGCGTCAAGGCCGACAAGGACATCCAGGCCGGCAATAGCCGCAAGATCATGGATCTGGTCAACAGCAAGATCCTGCCGTACGTCGATTCGGACAAGATGACTGCCCAGGCCGCCGGCCGCTTCTGGCGCCAGGCGACGCCGGAACAGCAGAAGCAGCTGTCGCAGGAATTCCGCACGCTGCTGGTGTACACGTACGCCGGCGCGCTGTCGCAGATCAAGAACGAAACCATCGAGTTCAAGCCGTTCCGCGCCGACCCGGCCGACACGGAAGTCGAGGTGAAATCGCAGGTCAACCTGACCCGCGGCGAGCCGATCACGCTGAACTATCGCCTGGCCAAGGGTGCGCAGGGCTGGAAGATCTTCGACCTGAACGTCATGGGTGCCTGGCTGGTGGAAACCTACAAGAGCACGTTTGCTTCGGAAATCGGCAAGGGCGGCATCGACGGCCTGATCAAGAAGCTGCACGACCGCAACGAACAGCTGGCCAACAAGCCGCTGAACAAGGCGCCGCAGAAGTAAGCATGGCTGAAGGAAATCCGATGCTCTCGCTGCAGGCCCTGACCTTCGACAACGCGCAAGCCGCGTTGGCGCAGGGCTGCGCGGCCGTGGCCGCCGGCGAAACCGAGTTCGACCTCGGCGGCGTCAAGGCCGCCGATTCCTCGGCGCTGGCCCTGATGCTGGCCTGGCAGCGTCGCGCGCAAGCGCAGGGCCGCAGCCTCAAGTTCACGAACGTGCCCGCCAACGTGGATGCGCTGGCGACGCTGTACGGCGTGGACGGGTTGCTGGGCCGCGTGTAGAGCGCCGGCATCCTCGCCGCTTCATCCGAAAACGCCACGGCCCGGAACGCCGTGGCGTTTTCTTCTATAATGGCCCGTTTCCCCGCACGGTTCCGATCGCATCGGATTTCCAACGCATGACAGCAGCCATCCAGATCGACAGCGTCGAGAAAAGCTACAAGGGCTTCAAGGCTCTCAAGGGCGTTTCACTGAACATCGAACAAGGCGAATTCTTCGGCCTGCTCGGCCCGAACGGCGCCGGCAAGACCACCCTGATTTCGACCATCGCCGGCCTGATCCGCCCGGACGTCGGCAGCGTGCGCATCCACGGCCACGACGTGGTGAAGGATTTCCGCGCCGCGCGCATGAAGCTCGGCGTCGTGCCGCAGGAACTCGTGTTCGACCCGTTCTTCACGGTGCGCGAGACGCTGCGCCTGCAATCGGGCTACTTCGGCCTGAAGAACAACGACCCCTGGATCGACGAGGTCATGGAAAACCTCGACCTCACGCCCAAGGCGGACGTCAACATGCGCGCGTTGTCTGGCGGCATGAAGCGCCGCGTGCTCGTCGCGCAGGCGCTCGTCCATAAACCGCCCGTGATCGTGCTGGATGAACCGACGGCCGGCGTCGACGTCGAACTGCGCCAGACGCTGTGGAAGTTCATCTCGCGCCTGAACCGCGAGGGTCATACGGTCGTCCTGACCACGCACTACCTGGAAGAAGCGCAGGCGATGTGCCAGCGCGTGGCCATGCTCAAGACGGGCAACGTGGTCGCGCTCGACACGATGTCGCAGCTGCTGCGCCGCGTGTCCGGCTCGTCGCTCGTCGTGCACCTGAAGCACGGCACGCTGCCGGACGGCCTGCGCCACCTGGTCGCTCACGACGAGCACGCTGCCGGCGCAGCAAATGGTAACGGCGGCGGCAACAAGTACACGCTGCGCGTGAACGAATATGGCGAAGTCGAGGGCATCCTCGCGCGCCTGCGCGAATCCGGCGCCGAGATCGACGAGATGCAGCTGCAGCAGGCCGACCTGGAAGACATTTTCATCCAGATCATGGAAGGCGCATCCCAAGCAGGAGTACCGGTACGATGAATCTGTTCTCGGTGGGGTTCAAGACCCTGTTCTTCAAAGAGATCCTGCGCTTCTGGAAGGTGGCCACGCAGACGATCGCCGCGCCCGTCGTCAGCGCGATGCTGTACCTGCTGATCTTCGGCCACGTGCTGGACGGCCGCGTCGAAATGCTGGACGGCGTCAGCTACACCTCGTTCCTCGTGCCGGGCCTCGTGATGATGAGCGTGCTGCAGAACGCGTTCGCCAACTCGTCGTCGTCGCTGATCCAGTCCAAGATCACGGGCAATCTCGTGTTCATCCTGCTGCCGCCGCTGTCGCACGTCGAGATCCTGGCGGCCTACGTGGCGGCATCGATCGTGCGCGGTCTGGCCGTCGGCCTGGGCGTGTTCATCATCACGGCGTGGTTCGCGCACCTGTCGTTCGCCGCGCCGCTGTGGATCGTCGCGTTCGCGCTGCTGGGCGCCGGCATCCTCGGCACCCTGGGCGTCATCGCCGGCATCTGGGCGGAAAAATTCGACCAGCTGGCGGCGTTCCAGAACTTTTTGATCACGCCTGCAACGTTTTTGGCCGGGGTTTTCTATTCCATCAAGAAACTGCCGCCGTTCTGGCTTGCAGTCTCGCATTTCAACCCGTTCTTTTATATGATTGACGGGTTCCGCTACGGTTTCTTCGGCCAGTCCGACGTGTCGCCCTGGACCAGCCTGGCCATCGTCGCCGTCGTTTTCGTCGTCCTGGCCACCGTCGCCATCAACCTGCTGCGCCGCGGCTACAAGCTGCGTCATTGAGATCTACCCGAGAATTATGGCTACTACACCCGAACTCATCCACGGCTACATCAAGAACGGCCTGGAGTGCACCCACCTGGAAGTGGAGGGCGATGGCCAGCACTTCACCGCCGTCATCGTCTCGCCCGCGTTCGCCGGCAAGAGCCGTATCCAGCGCCACCAGATCGTCTATGCCGCGCTGGGCGACCGCATGCGCGAAGAGATCCACGCGCTGTCGATGAAGACGCTGACCCCCGACGAGTACCAAGGATAAAACGATGGACAAGCTCCAGATCGTCGGCGGCAAGCGCCTGTCCGGTGACATCCCCATCTCGGGCGCCAAGAACGCGGCGCTCCCGATCCTGTGCGCGGGCCTGCTGACGGCGGACGACCTGCGCCTGTCGAACGTGCCGCGCCTGCACGACGTGCGCACGATGCTGCGCCTGCTCGAACAGACCGGCCTCAAAGTCACGCAGGACGACGAGAACGTCGTGCTGAACGGCGGCGCCATCGACACGCTCGTCGCGCCGTACGAGCTGGTCAAGACCATGCGCGCGTCGATCCTGGTGCTGGGCCCCCTGCTGGCGCGCTTCGGCGAAGCCAAGGTATCGCTGCCGGGCGGCTGCGCGATCGGTTCGCGTCCCGTCGACCAGCACATCAAGGGCCTGCGCGCGATGGGCGCCGAGATCACGATCGAGGGCGGCTACATCCACGCCAGGGCGACGCGCCTGAAGGGTGCGCGCATCCACACCGACATGATCACCGTGACCGGCACCGAGAACCTCTTGATGGCCGCCACGCTGGCCGAAGGCGAGACGGTGCTGGAAAACGCCGCGCGCGAGCCGGAAGTCACGGATCTCGCCAACATGCTGGTCGCGATGGGCGCGAAGATCGAGGGCATCGGCACCGACCGCCTGGTGATCCAGGGCGTCGAGCGCCTGCACGGCACCGACCACGCCGTCATTTCCGACCGCATCGAAGCGGCCACATTCCTGTGCGCCGTGGCGGCGACGGGCGGCGACATCCGCATCACCCGTACCCGCACCGACATCTTCGACGTCGCGCTCGTCAAGCTGCGCGAGATGGGCCTGCAACTGACGGTCGAAGGCGACACGATCCGCGCGCGCATGGACGCCAGACCGCAGCCGGTCTCGTTCCGTACCACGGAATACCCCGGCTTCCCGACCGACATGCAGGCCCAGTTCATGGCCGTGAACACGATCGCGAACGGCCCGAGCAAGGTCACCGAAACCATCTTCGAAAACCGCTTCATGCACGTCCAGGAAATGAACCGCCTGGGCGCGCAGATCTCCACCGAGGGCAACACCGCCTTCATCAAGGGCGTCGACCGCCTGGTCGGCGCGCCCGTGATGGCGACCGACCTGCGCGCTTCCGCCTCGCTGGTGATCGCCGGCCTGGTCGCCGAGGGCACGACCCTGATCGACCGCATCTATCACCTGGATCGCGGGTACGACCGGATGGAGGCGAAGCTGTCGGCGGTAGGGGCGGAGATCGTCCGGATCAAATAAGACAACGCTCACCACGTCGTCCCCGCGGAGGCGGGGACCCAAGGTTGCGAGCGCAGACGAAACGCATTGAACTTGGGCCCCCGCCTGCGCGGGGGCGACGGTTGAATGTGCTCCTACATAAAGCAGTCACATGAACGACACCACTCAGGACAGCTCCCAGCTGATCCTCGCCCTCTCGAAGGGCCGCATCTTCGAAGACACGCTGCCGCTGCTGGCCGCGGCCGGCATCGAGGTACTGGAAAATCCGGAAACCTCGCGCAAGCTGATCCTCGCGACCAACGATCCCGGCATCCGCGTGCTGATCGTGCGCGCCAGCGACGTGCCGACCTACGTCCAGCATGGCGCCGCCGACTTCGGCGTGGCCGGCAAGGACGTGCTGCTCGAGCATGGCGGCGAGGGTCTGTACCAGCCGATCGACCTGCGCATCGCCTGCTGCCGCATGTCCGTGGCGGTCAACGCCGGCTTCGATTACGAGAAGGCCGTGCGCCAGGGCGCGCGCCTGCGCGTGGCGACCAAGTTCGTGCACACGGCGCGCGAGCACTTCGCCAAGAAAGGCGTGCACGTCGACCTGATCAAACTGTACGGCTCGATGGAGCTGGCGCCGCTGGTCGGCCTGTCCGACGCCATCGTCGACGTCGTCTCGACGGGCGGCACGCTGCGCGCCAACAACCTCGTCGAAGTCGAAAAGATCATGGAGATCTCGTCGCGCCTCGTCGTCAACCAGGCCGCGCTGAAACTCAAGCGCGAGCGCCTGCAACCGATCCTCGACGCGTTCGAACGCGCGTCCAAGCAGCAGAAGTGCTAACACCATGACCATCACGATCCGCAAGCTCGATTCCACCGCCGCCGACTTCCAGCAGACCCTGAGCACGCTGCTCGCGTTCGAAGCCGGCACCGACGACGCCATCGAAACGGCCGTGGCGAAGATCCTCGCCGACGTCAAGGCGCGCGGCGACGCCGCCGTGCTGGAATACACGAATAAATTCGATCGCCTGCCGGGTGGCGGCGCGACCGCCATGGCCGCCCTCGACGTGGGCCAGGAAGAACTGCAGGAAGCGTTGGACGCGCTGCCGGAATCGCAACGTGCCGCGCTGCGCACGGCCGCCGAACGCATCCGCGTGTTCCACGAGCGCCAGAAGCAGGAACTGAACGGTTTCACGTACACCGAACCCGACGGCACCGTGCTGGGCCAGCGCGTGACGTCCCTGGACCGCGTGGGCATCTACGTCCCGGGCGGCAAGGCCGCGTACCCGTCGTCCGTGCTGATGAACGCGATTCCCGCGCACGTCGCGGGCGTGCAGGAAATCGTGATGGTCGTGCCGACCCCGGACGGCGTGCGCAACCGCATGGTGTTCGCCGCCGCCGCGATCGCCGGCGTCACGCGCGTGATCACGATCGGCGGCGCGCAGGCCGTCGGCGCCCTGGCGTACGGCACGGCGACCATTCCCGCCGTCGACAAGATCGTCGGTCCGGGCAATGCGTACGTCGCCGCCGCCAAGCGCCGCGTGTTCGGCACGGTCGGCATCGACATGATCGCGGGTCCGTCGGAAATCCTCGTGCTGTGCGACGGCACGACCGACCCGGACTGGGTCGCGATGGACCTGTTCTCGCAGGCGGAGCACGACGAACTGGCGCAGGCCATCCTGCTGTGCCCGGACGCCGGCTACATCGCGCAGGTCGAAGCCAGCATCCACAAGCTGCTGCCGACGATGCCGCGCAAGGACACGATCGCCACGTCGATGACGGACCGCGGCGCCCTCATCAAGGTGCGCGACATGGACGAGGCATGCGCCATCGCCAACGCCATCGCCGCCGAGCACCTCGAAATCTCCGCCGAGGATCCGCAGCGGTGGGCGGATAAAATCCGCCACGCGGGCGCGATGTTCCTGGGCCGCTTCTCGTCCGAATCGCTGGGCGACTACTGCTGCGGCCCGAACCACGTGCTGCCGACGTCGCGCACGGCGCGCTTCTCGTCGCCGCTGGGCGTGTACGACTTCCAGAAGCGCTCGTCCGTGCTGTTCGTGTCGCAGGCCGGCGCGCAAACGCTGGGCCGTGTCGCGGCCGAGCTGGCGTACGGCGAAGGCCTGCAGGCGCACGCGCGCAGCGCCGAGCTGAGGATCGAAGGGAAGAGCGGCACATCATGACCGCCTGGCTCGATCGGGTCTTCTGCGAGGACGCGCTGGACGGCATGGCGCGCATCCCGGACGGCAGCATCGACCTGATCCTGACCGATCCGCCGTACAATCTCGGCAAGGACTACGGCAACGGCTCGGACCAGCAGAGCACCGAAGACTACCTCGCCTGGACCGAGCGCTGGATCGATTGCGCGCTGCCGAAGCTGAAGGCGAACGGCAGCCTGTACCTCTTTCTCACCTGGCGCTTCGCGCCGGAGATCTTCGTCATGCTCAAGCGGCGCATGACGATGATGAACGAGATCATCTGGGACCGCCGCGTCCCCTCGATGGGGGGCAGCACGCGAAGTTTTTCCTCCGTGCACGACACCATCGGCTTCTTCGTGAAGCGCAAGGATTATTATTTCGACCTGGACGCCGTACGTATCCCGTACGATGCCGCAACGAAGAAGGCGCGATCGCGCTCGATCTTCGTCGGCGCCAAGTGGCTGGAAGTGGGTTACAACCCGAAGGACCTGTGGAGCGTGTCGCGCCTGCATCGCGAACATGCGGAACGGGTCGACCATCCGACGCAAAAGCCGCTCGAGATCATCGAGCGCATGGTCAAGGCGTCGTGCCCACCGGGCGGCGTCGTGCTCGACCCGTTCATGGGCAGCGGCACGACGGCCCTGGCCGCGCAACGCCTCGGCCGGCACTTTACCGGCTTCGAACTGAACCCCGCCTACTGCGCGATCATCGCGGAACGCTTGTCCGCCCCCGCGCAGCCGGCAGCAAAGAAACGCAAGAGCGTCCGCGCCGCTGTTGCCACCGCCACCACCGAAGGAGTGAACCAGGAATGAGCACGACCCGTATCGACAACCTCATCGCCAACACGATCCGCGCGGACGTCCGGGCCGGCCATATCTACAACGTCCCGGACTCGAGCGGCTACATCAAGCTGGACGCGATGGAAAACCCGTACCAGCTGCCGGACGACCTGCGCGCGGAACTGGCGCAGCGCCTGGCCGACGCCGTCCTGAACCGCTATCCGCAGCCGTCGTACACGGGCATCAAGGAGCGCATCCGCGCCAGGCTGGGCGTGCCGGCCGGGTACAACGTCATCCTCGGCAACGGCTCGGACGAGATCATCTCGATCCTGTGCACCGCTACCGCGCGGCAGGATGAACGCGCGGTCGTGCTGGCGCCGATCCCGGCCTTCGTGATGTTCCAGCGCTCGGCGCAGTTCGCCGGCATGGATTTCGTGGGCGTGCCGTTGAAGTCCGACTTCTCGCTCGACCGCGCCGCGATGCTGGCCGCGATCGCCGAGCACAAGCCGAGCCTTGTGTTCCTGGCCTACCCGAACAACCCGACCGGCAACCTGTACGACGAGGCCGACATGATCGCCATCGTCGAGGCGCTGGGCGAGAACGGCATCGCCGTGGCCGACGAAGCCTACCACCCGTTCGCGCGCACCAGCTTCATGGACAAGCTGCCGCGGTACCCGAACCTGGTCGTGATGCGCACGCTGTCCAAGCTGGGCCTGGCCGGCATCCGCCTGGGCTACCTGGCCGCCGCGCCCGCGCTGCTGGAGCAGTTCGACAAGGTGCGCCCGCCGTACAACATCAACGTGCTGACGCAGGTGGCGGCGGAGTTCGCCCTCGACCACGTCGACGTGCTGGACGAGCAGGCGGCCCGCCTGAACGACGAGCGCACGCGCCTGGCCGCGGCGCTGGCCGCGCTGCCGGGCGTGACGGTGTTCCCGTCGAGCGCCAATTTCATCACCTTGCGCGTGCCGGATGCCGAAAAGACATGCGCTAAACTGTTCGAGGAACGGGTACTGATTAAAAATTTGAGTAGAATGCATGAATTGCTGGCCAATTGCATCCGTGTGACGGTCAGCACCCCGGAAGAAAACGCCGTATTCCTGAATGCCCTGAAGGCTTCGCTGCAAGCCTGATACCGCCGAGCACCTTGCAATGACCCGCACCGCAGAAATCACCCGCAATACGAGCGAGACGCAGATCCGCGTCGCGCTGAACCTGGACGGCACCGGCCGCCAGAAACTGAATACCGGGGTGCCGTTCCTCGACCACATGCTGGACCAGATCGCCCGCCACGGGCTGATCGATCTGGAAGTCGAGGCCGTCGGCGACCTCCACATCGACGACCACCACACCGTCGAGGACACGGGCATCACGCTGGGCATGGCCGTGGCCAAGGCCATCGGCGATAAAAAAGGTATCCGGCGCTACGGCCATGCCTACGTCCCGCTGGACGAGGCGCTGTCGCGCGTCGTGATCGACTTTTCCGGCCGCCCGGGCCTGGACTGGCACGTGCCGTTCACCCGCGCGACGATCGGCCGCTTCGACGTCGACCTGACCATCGAGTTCTTCCGCGGCTTCGTCAACCACGCGGGCGTGACGCTGCACGTGGACAACCTGCGCGGCGTGAACGCGCACCACCAGTGCGAGACCGTTTTTAAAGCCTTCGGCCGCGCGCTGCGCATGGCCGCCGAGCTGGACGAGCGCGCCGCCGGCCAGATTCCCTCGACCAAGGGCAGCCTGTAAGGCACGGACCGACATGACGAACAAGATTGTTGTGATCGATGGCGTGGGCAACCTGCGCTCCGTGGCGCAGGCGCTGCGCGCCGTCGCGCCCGAGGCCGACGTGCAAATCTCCAACGACCCGGCCGTGATCGACGCGGCCGACCGCGTCGTGCTGCCGGGCCAGGGCGCCATGCGCGACTGCATGCAGAGCCTGCGCGAGGGCGGTGCCCAGGAAGCATTGCTGCGCGCCGTGAAGACGCGCCCGGTGATGGGCGTGTGCGTGGGCGAGCAGATGCTGTTCGAGCTGAGCGAGGAGGGCGACGCGCCCGGCCTCGGCCTGTTGCCGGGCAAGGTGGTGCGCTTCCAGCTGGACGGCAAGCTGCAGGCCGACGGCTCGCGCTTCAAGGTCCCGCAGATGGGCTGGAACCGCGTGCGCCAGTCGCGCGCGCACCCGTTGTGGAACGGCGTGGCCGACAACAGCTATTTCTATTTCGTGCACAGCTATTTCGCCGTGCCGGAAGACGCGTCGCACACGATCGGCGAAGCCGACTACGGTGCGCCGTACTGCTGCGCCGTCGCGAAGGACAACATCGTCGCCACCCAGTTCCACCCGGAGAAGAGCGCCGCTGCTGGCCTGCAACTGTACAAGAACTTCGTTCACTGGAACCCGTGATTTCCGCCGTCAACCCGGCCCTTAACCCTAACCGATACCGACCATGCTGCTGATCCCCGCCATCGACCTGAAAGACGGTCACTGCGTTCGCCTGAAACAGGGCGATATGGACCTCGCCACCGTGTTTTCCGAAGATCCCGCCGAGATGGCGCTGCACTGGCTGAAGAAGGGTGCGCGTCGTCTGCACCTGGTCGATCTGAACGGCGCGTTCGCGGGCAAGCCGAAGAACGAAGAGGCGATCAAGTCGATCATCCAGGTCGTGCAGGACTACGCCACCGAGAACGACCTGGACGAGATCCCGGTCCAGCTGGGCGGCGGCATCCGCGACCTCGACACGATCGAGCGCTACCTGGACGACGGCATCACCTACATCATCGTCGGCACCGCCGCCGTGAAGAACCCGGGCTTCCTGCACGACGCCTGCGGCGCCTTCCCGGGTTCGATCATCGTCGGCCTGGACGCCAAGGACGGCAAGGTCGCGACGGACGGCTGGAGCAAGATGTCGGGCCACGAAGTCATCGACCTGGCCAAGAAGTTCGAGGGCTACGGCGTGGAATCGATCGTCTACACCGACATCGGCCGCGACGGCATGATGGGCGGCGTGAACATCGAAGCGACCGTGCGCCTGGCGCAGGCCGTCAAGATCCCGATCATCGCCTCGGGCGGCCTGCACAACCTGGCCGACGTGGAAGCGCTGTGCGCCGTGCAGGACGAAGGCATCGAAGGCGTGATCTGCGGCCGTTCGATCTACGAAGGCACGCTCGACCTGGCCAGCGCGCAGGAGCGCGCGGATGCGCTGACCGAAGGCGCGCAGGCCTGAACAGGCCGAACCACAAAGCAACGTCGTCCCCGCGAAGGCGGGGACCCCATCTTGCGAGCGTTGTCGTAACGCGGACAATACTTGGGCCCCCGCCTCCGCGGGGGCGACGCTAACTTAGTAAAACTTTATGCTCACAAAACGCATCATCCCCTGCCTGGACGTCACCGGCGGCCGCGTCGTCAAGGGCGTCAACTTCACCGAGCTGCGCGATGCCGGCGACCCCGTCGAGATCGCGCGCCGCTACAACGAGCAGGGCGCCGACGAGATCACGTTCCTCGACATCACGGCGTCCTCCGATGGCCGCGACCTGATCCTGCCGATCATCGAAGCCGTGGCGTCGACCGTGTTCATCCCGCTGACCGTCGGCGGCGGCGTGCGCAAGGTCGAGGACGTGCGCCGACTGCTGAACGCGGGCGCCGACAAGGTCTCGATGAACACGTCGGCCGTGACCAACCCGCAGCTCGTGCGCGACGCTTCGGAAAAGCACGGTTCGCAATGCATCGTCGTCGCCATCGACGCCAAGCAGGTCGCGCCCGGCAAATGGGAAGTGTTCACGCACGGTGGCCGCAACGCGACCGGCCTCGATGCCGTCGAGTGGGCCCGCAGGATGGAAAGCCTGGGCGCCGGCGAGCTGCTGCTCACCAGCATGGACCGCGACGGCACCAAGTCCGGCTTCGACCTGGGGCTGACGCGCGCCGTCTCGGACGCGGTCGGCATCTCCGTGATCGCCTCCGGCGGCGTGGGCGGCCTGCAGGACCTGGCCGACGGCGTGCTCGAAGGCCACGCCGATGCCGTGCTGGCCGCAAGCATCTTCCACTACGGGCAGCACACGGTCGGCGAAGCCAAGCGCTTCATGGCCGGCCACGGCATCCCGATGCGCCTCGACTGATTTCACGAACGACGACAAACACCATGGTGAATCCGCCCACCCCCCCGATGATTCCGGGCCAACCCTGGCTCAAGAAGGTCAAATGGGACGAGCACGGCCTCGTGCCGGTGATCGCCCAGGAAGCCGCCAGCGGCGATATCCTGATGTTCGCCTGGATGAACCGGGAAGCCCTCGCCAAGACGGTCGAACTCGGCGAAGCCGTGTACTGGAGCCGCTCGCGCAAGAAGCTGTGGCACAAGGGCGAAGAGTCCGGCCACGTGCAGAAAGTGCTGGAAATCCGCCTCGACTGCGATGAGGACGTGGTGCTGCTGAAGGTCGAGCAGGCCGGCGGCATCGCCTGCCACACCGGCCGCCACTCGTGCTTCTTCCAGAAGTTCGAGAACGGCGACTGGAACAGCGTCGAGCCGGTGCTGCAGGACCCGGACACCATCTACACGAATCCAAAGAAGAAATAATGAGCACGCAACTGGAACGCCTGTCGGCCGTCATCGAATCGCGCAAGCCGGCCAACGGCGGCGACCCGTCCGCCTCGTACGTGGCCAAGCTGTTCGCCAAGGGCGACGACGCCATCCTGAAAAAGATCGGCGAGGAAGCCGTCGAGACCGTGATGGCCGCAAAGGACGTGCGCGCCGGCGCGGACGCGTCGAAGCTGTTGTACGAAACGGCGGACCTGTGGTTCCATTCGATGGTGCTGCTGGCGCAGTTCGGTCTCACGCCGCAGCAGGTGCTGGACGAGCTGGCGCGCCGCGAAGGCATTTCCGGCATCGAGGAAAAGGAGTCGCGCCCGCAGGACTGATCCCGCTGTCACGCCGGCGTCATGCCGCGCAGATACAATAGGCGGCTTGCCCGGAGCGGCAGGCGGCACAAACCCTGGAGAGAACATGGACAACTGCATCTTCTGCAAGATCGTCGCAAAGCAGATTCCGGCCAGCGTGGTGTACGAGGACGACGAATTGCTGGCGTTCAAGGACATCAACCCGGCCGCGCCCGTGCACCTGCTGGTGATCCCGAAGCAGCACGTGGCCAGCCTGTCCGACTGCACCGACGCGCACGCGCCCACGCTGGGCCGCATGCTGGCGCTGGCGCCGAAACTGGCGGCCGAGCATGGCATCGCGGTCAGGACCGACGCCAGCGGCGAGCGCAGCGGCGGCTACAAGACGCTGTTCAACGTCGGACCGGACGGCGGGCAGGAGGTCTATCACCTGCACCTGCACGTGTACGGCGGACCGCGTCCGTGGCGCGGTCTGGGGACCTGAGCTTTACCAAAGGAAAGAGGGCACACGTGCCCTGCATGGCTTATACTGGCATGGCGTTACGCTTATGCGGATCGGGCTGCTGCCCGGCAAGGAGAAGACAATGGGTTCGATGAGTATCTGGCACTGGCTGATCGTGCTGGTCGTGGTGGTGGTGGTGTTCGGTACGGGCAAGCTGCGCAATGCGGGCTCCGACCTGGGCAAGGCCGTCAAGGGGTTCAAGGATGGCGTGAAGGGCGACGAAGAGAAGGCGCACAACGGCCAGTCGACGGTGCAGACGCCGCCGCAGCAGGTCGCCGACAAGTCGACCATCGACGTCGACGCGCGCGAAAAGACCCGGCACTGATTCGCCTGAACGCAGCGTGAATCGTCCATGATCGATCTCGGTCTTACCAAACTCGCCGTCATCGGCGCGGTGGCGCTCGTCGTGATCGGCCCCGAGAAACTGCCGAAGGTGGCGCGCATGGCCGGCACGCTGTACGGCCGCGCCCAGCGCTACCTGCACGACGTGAAATCCGAGGTCTCGCGCGAGATCGAGATGGAAGAACTGCGCAACCTGCACAAGGACATCCAGGACAGCGCGCAAAGCTTCAAGTCGGAAGTCGATACGTTCAAATCCGACGTCGAGCAGACCGTGTCGAGCCACATGGACGAGGTCGAGACCGCCTGGCGCGGCGACACGGCCGTCATGCCGACGTCGACCGCGACCCCGGACGACATCGAGCGCAAGGCGCGCGACTTCCGCCGCAAGAAGCTGGCCAAGACGTCGAGCATGCCCGCCTGGTACAAGAATCGCCAGGGTACGCGCCAGCACGTGCTGTCCGGCGCCGCACGCGTGCGCAAATTCCGTCCCGGCGCCACTTCCAACACCAAATTTTTCTAGATGACGGCCGCCGCACGGCGCACCGTCCTTGCGCCAGATGACTGAAGAAACCGCGGGCGAAGAAACCTTCATCTCCCATCTCGTCGAGCTACGCGACCGCCTGATCAAGGCGCTGTACGGCATCGTCCTCGCGGTCATCGCGTTGATGCTGTGGCCCGGCCCGGACCGCATCTACGATTTCCTTGCGGCCCCGATGCTGGCGTCGCTGCCGCCCGGCGCCAAGATGATCGCCACCGGCGTCGCCGCGCCGTTCCTCGTGCCGATGAAGGTCACCCTGATGATCGCCTTCATCCTCGCGCTGCCGTGGGTGTTCTACCAGGTGTGGGCGTTCGTCGCGCCCGGGTTGTACGCCCACGAGAAACGCCTCGTGCTGCCGCTCGTGCTCTCGTCGTCGTTCCTGTTCATCGCGGGGGTGGCGTTCTGCTATTTCTTCGTGTTCGGCCGGGTGTTCCACTTCATCGCCAGCTTTTCGCCAAGCTCCATCGCGGTGATGCCGGATATCGAGAACTACCTCGATTTCGTGATGTCGATGTGCCTCGCGTTCGGCGCCACGTTCGAGGTGCCGGTCGTCGTCGTGATCCTCGTCCGCATGGGCA
>Ga0308161_1001045_pt1 | contig 36227 bp, 42 predicted proteins | sample PhyFR2_FD_201034 | JGI IMG/M metagenome (GOLD analysis project Ga0308161, IMG submission 201034) | Phyllosphere microbial communities from UC Gill Tract Community Farm, Albany, California, United States - DLSLF.R2 | ecosystem: Host-associated > Plants > Phyllosphere > Unclassified | place: USA...
AGACGGACACAGTTTCCAGGACAACACCAGTAACAACACCTGGAACTTCGGCGTACAGGTCGAAGCCTGGTGGTAACCGAGCAGTCTCCTCATTGTGATCATTGTTAAGCTCTTATGCAGGGGCTTTAATTTAACAATCTAACTTATTGTTATTAAATGGAATTAGTAACTGATACGTCCACATATTGACCACATGCTGCAAATACTCCCCCGCCCCCTGGGGGGGCCACTCACACAAAACCGCACAATCTGTGCGGTTTTTCTATAGCCTAAACACAAATTTTTTTATAACGTGCTGGCGCTGTCAGGTTGACGGCGTGATCAAACATGGAGGGTGCAAAATAATGAAGGCATTTTTTTGTTTACTATTGTTCAGCTCAGCAGTGATGGCCGAACAGCAAACAGCAAACAGCAAATACAACAACAAGCGATCTTGAGGTGCTGATTCAGAGGGCCGAAAACCTGCGGAATACCCTGCCAATGTCTGACGCTACGGTTGTAGAGGAAGACGCTCATCAGGATTCAGCAGCAGAGCCATCTGAGCCAGTCAAAAAATAATGCTCATATTGATCGTAAAGCCCCGCACTGACGGGGCTTTTTTCTATAACATCAGATTTAACTGATCCCGGCCATAATGCGACGCCGGAAATGCATCCTGCGGAATAAAACCAGCAGGCAGCGGCGGCTCGCCGCCCCGTTTAGTGACTTTCCTTTCAACGGTGTTAAGCGTGGTAAATGACTCGCTACACTCCAGATTCTGACACTGATGATACTGCCGTATCGTCATTTCACTGAGACGGCGACTGGTACGGGTGCGGGCAGTAGCGCCGCAAAACGGGCATGTAAACACAATGATGGCTCCTCGCGGAGTTGAACTCGCCGATATTTTAACCCGTTTCGGCAATCCATTCTGGCATTTTTGCCTCAAATTCCAGTCGCGTTGTGAACCCATTATCATCAATAGCGTGCTCTGCGCGCGCAATTACCCAGTCCTGATCATTGATATCTGATTTAAACCCCTCGACCGTTGAATGCATGCCCGGATACAGATCGGCCCGCCCACGTGCCAGCGTGATGCTGAATTGCGCGGCACCCCGCTGCAACTGCTGCCATTTGGCCGCAGCTGCCCTGCGCGCTGCGGTTTCGTTGTGGAATGTTTTACGCATGACATAAACGTTGCCCTCTGCGCCCTCGATGTAGTCACCCTCCCGGCTACTGCTCTTAGGTTTGGCCGCCGCTTTGCGCCTGGTCACTTTGACTTTGCGTTTTTTTCCGTAATCCAGATCGAGCCAGTACGCCTGCACGCCAGTGTAGGCGTCTCGATCGGCAATCCTGAAACTGTGCCGATCGCCACTGCTACGGGTGATAGTCAGCGACGGCAGTGCCTGCCCTGACGCTGTCAGACCACCACCCGGCAGGATGAACAACAGGCAGCCATTTTTAACGGTCGCTATAGCGCCGAGCATGTCAGCCATGCGTGTCAAAAACGACATATCAGACTCGTCTGTCTGATCTGCGTGGTCGATTTCGACGCTCATCAGCAGTTCACTTATCATCGGTTTCAGGTCATACCGCCGGGCGATCGCCGACACTACACGCTCAACCGTGACGTCATGCCAGGACGTCTCACGTTTTACGTTGAACTCCTCCCGGAAATCAGCCGCGCGGGCCGTGATCCCGACGACGTCGGGCGGACCCTCGTGGGAAACCTCATCAACGGTGTAAAGCCCTTTGTAAATCAGCTCCTCCCCCAGCCAGCCAATCGCGACGGCCAGCTGCGCGCCGCGCGGCGGTAACTCAACCAGGCCGTCAGAATCATCAATGGTTAGCGTCAGCTGGTCGGCCTCAAATCCACGGTTGTCAGTCAGCGACAGCGAGATCAGGCGATCGCGCAGTTCCGTCAGGTTTTTACCACCCAGTTGGATGGTGAAATCCGGGATTTTGACCGCGTCCCGCAGCGCATCAGCATAGCTGTTAACCACCAGATTGATCGTGCTCGCCACTGTGCCAGACATATCCCCCCCTGTGTTTTCCGCATGGTTTCACGCGCGGGCGCGCGGGTGATATGCGTTTTTGTTGTCAGCGAACGGCCAGACCCGCAACCACGTGCAGCGGTGCGGCGCGGGCGGGATGATGATGGCGAACTCAAAACACAATGGTGGCAGGCATGGTTGATACACGTTTTCATGGCGCCCGCGTTAAAGAAAACAAGGATTTAGAAACAGCAATTAACGACATTGATTCCAGTGTTATCGGGATTATTGCTGTCGCTGATGATGCAGACGCGGATCTATTTCCGCTGGATACCCCTGTTTTACTGACGCGCGTAAGAAGCGCGCTTGGTAAGGCTGGCAAAACGGGCACCCTTTATAAGTCACTAAAAGCGATTTCAGACCAGTGCAGCCCGCGCGTAATCGTGGTGCGCGTGGCTGCAGCAGCAGAGGATGGCTCTGGCGCAGATCAGGATCAGTTAATTATGGGCGGCACGGCAGCGGACGGCAGCTATCTGGGCATGTATACGCTGCTGACTGCCGAACAGAAAACCGGTTACCGGCCACGCATACTCGCAGTGCCAGGACTGGAGACAGGCGCAGTTATTTCGATGCTGTGCGTTATTGCTGAAAAGTTGCGCGCGTTTGTTTATTCGGGTTGCGGTGATAGCAAAACGCTCTCAGAGGCGTCTATGTTCCGCGACACTTTTTCCAGCCGTGAGCTGATGCTTATCTGGCCGAATTTCATTGCCTACAATCCGCTCAGCGGCAAAAACGAAGAGTTTCCCGCTGCGGCCTATGCCTGCGGTCTGCGGGCGCTGATTGACAACAATCAGGGCTGGCACAAATCCCTGTCCAACGTGGCAGTAAAAAACGTGCTGGGGATTTCTCGCGATGTTTCCTGGTCGCTGCAGGATGAGGATAGCGACGCCAATACGCTGAACAACATGGAAATCACGACGCTGATTAAACGCAACGGTTTCCGGTTCTGGGGCAACCGCTCCACTGACACCGAAACGTATACGTTTGAGGTATTTACGCGCACCGCGCAGATCCTCGCCGACTCGATCGCAGAGGCGCAGTTCACGACGGTTGACAGTCCGCTGACGCCGGCAAACGTCAAAGACGTGCTAAGCGGGATTCGGGGCAAACTCAACGCCCTGGTTACTGCCGGGCGCCTGATTGGTGCTGATTGCTGGTATGACACAGCGGACAACCCGACTACCGGGTTGCGAGCCGGACAGCTGCGCGTGCGTTACAGCTACAGCCCCGTGCCACCGCTGGAGGATCTGACGCTCTATCAGACGTTTACGGATCAGTATTACGAATCCGCATTTTCTTCGCTCGGGGGTGCATAAATGGCCGTTCCTCACAAACTCCGCCTGTTTAGCTGTTTTGTTAACGGTGATAACTACATCGGCAAAGTCACGTCATTCACACGCCCCAAACTCAGCCGCAAAACAGAAGATTTCCAGGGCGGCGGCATGCTGGGATCTGTGGCTGTTGATCTCGGCCTGGACTCTGGCGCACTGGATTCTTCAGTAGAATTTGGCGGCCTCATTAAAAAACTGTTCCTGGAATACGGCGCGACCATTGACGGCACGCGCCTGCGTTTCGCGGGTGAGTATTTCACGGACGGTGACAGCCAGCTGGTCGAGGTCGAGCTGCGCGGGCGCTTCACTGAGATGGATGGCGGCGAGTCCAAACAGGGTGAGGACACGACAGAAACGTACACGTTTAAATCAACGTATTACAAAATGTCGATTGATGATCAGCCTGTTACCGAGATTGATTTGCTGAATTTTATCTACAAAGTGGACGGCAAAAACATGATCCCGGACCGCATCACCTCTGCGCTGGGCATGAACACGGGCGCCTAATTATCCCCAGACAGGGCGGCACGGGCCGCCCGGAGCAATAGCAATGACCAAAGCAAGCGTTACATTGTCACAGCCTATTAAACGCAGTGACAGCGAAATCAAAACCATTACGATTACTGACGCCGTGGACCAGGCTGGCTCGCTGCGCGGTCTTAAACTGGTGGCACTGGCAAACATGGAATACGACGCAGTTTCAGTGCTCCTGACGCGCGTTACCTCTCCTGCTCTGAAACTGACCGAGATCAGCAATCTGTGCATGTACGATTTTATGCAGTTTACTGAGGCGCTTATCCCTTTTTTGAATCCGGCGGAGCCTGGGGAACAGAGCGAAGCGGAGACGGCAGCAGCGTCATAATTCCGGCATTCAGTCAGATAGACGATCTCGTTGCTGATATTGCCGTTGTGTTTAACTGGCCGCCCGGTGAAGTTTTCGCAATGTCCATCAGCGAGGTGATCGCGTGGCGCGAGCGGGCAGCCGTCCGCTCTGGTGCTACAGATGAAAACCCTTGATATCCGCGTCGCGTTTGGCGCCATCGACCGCTTTACCCGCCCTGTTAATGCCGCCCGCAAAAGTGCGAGCGGCCTAACCGAATCCCTCAAAAATACCCAGGCGGCTGCCTCGAAACTCAATGCGCAGGCGGACACATTCAACCGCCTGCGCAACAGCATTAATAAAACCTCGCAGCAGATTGATAAAACCCGCCGCAGCCTCAGTGGGCTGAATCAGGCTCAGCGTGATGGCACGGTTTTAACCGATGCACAACGCGAGCGCATGAGCGCACTGGTGGCAAAACTCGATCGCCTCAGCGCCGCACGCACCCGCGAAACGCAAAAACTGCGGACAGTATCGGATGCCCTGCGACAGCATGGCATCAACCTCGCTGGCGGCAACAGAACGATCGAAAGTGCTATCAGGCGCACCGAACAATATAACCAGACACTCGAACGTGAACGGCGTCAGCTGGCTGCCGTTACGCAGGCGCGCGCGCGTTATGACAGGCTGCAGACGCTCTCAGGCAAATTGCGCGGTGCTGGCACCATGGCAATGGCCGGTGGTGCGGCTGCCGGTTATGGCGCCGGGCGGTTTCTTGCGCCAGCTGTCGGTTTTGGGGCTGAAATGTCGCGCGTGCAGGCGCTGACGCGTCTCGATAAAAATGATGAACAGCTCAGCGCGCTGCGCCAGCAGGCAAAAAAATTAGGTGCTGAAACCGCATTCACTACCACCGACGCCGCCAGCGGGCAGGCGTTTCTCGCAATGGCCGGGTTTACACCGCAGGCAATCCGCGCCGCGCTGCCGGGCGTGCTTAATATGGCGCTGGCCGGCGGGATGGAGCTGGGCGAGAGTGCCGACATTGGCTCTAATGTACTCTCGCAGTTTTCATTACCAGCGGGCCAGATGGACCGCGTGAGCGACGTGCTGACGGCGGCATTTACCCGCACCAATACCGATTTACGCCAGCTCGGTGAAACGATGGTTTACGCCGGGCCGGTCATGTCGAAGCTTGGAATTGATGTCGAAAAAGCGGCGGCGATGGCGGGCATCCTCGCGAATAACGGCATGCGCGGCAGCATGGCCGGTACAGCGATGCGCGCCAGCCTGTCCCGCCTCGCATCACCGACCAAAAAGGCAAAAACGGCACTTGATGAGCTGGGTGTTTCTGTCGCGGACGCTTCCGGCAAAATGCGCCCGGTTGAGTCGATCCTGCTGGATCTGTTTAACGCGACTAAAAAATATGGCGAAACGGATCAGGTTTCGTTTTTCAAAGACATTGCCGGTGAAGAGGCGTTTGTAGGTCTGCAAAGCCTGGCTCAGGGTGCCGGCAGCGGTGCGCTCCAGAAACTGATCGCAGAGTTGGGCAACGCCAAAGGCGAAGCCAATAAGGCTGCCAAAGTTATGGCAGATAACCTCAGTGGTGATCTTAAAGAACTGGACAGTGCATGGGAGGGCTTGCGGATTGCGGTCGAGGAAACCGCCGACGGCGCGCTGCGGAAACTCTCACAGGGGCTGACGGGCATTCTGAATAATGTCACGGGGTGGGCGAATGCTAATCCGCAGCTGACGAAAACGCTGCTGTTACTCACTGCCGGCATCATCGGGACAACGGTGGCTGTTGGCGGCCTGTCGCTGACGCTGGGCATTCTGGCTGGCCCATTCGCAAAATTACAGCTCGGCCTGTCCATGCTGACAATGCGCGCATCCGGCGCGTCAAAAATCCTGGGCATATTCAGTGGACCACTGGCACGGATCAGCGGCTGGGGCCGCGTTTTCAGCACGGTGCTCGGCTCTGTTTCCGTCGGACTGCGCAGCATGACGACATTACTGCCAGCCATGCGTGCCGGTCTGCTGGGTGCATTTATGGCACCTGGTGCCGCGATAGGATCGCTGGTTCGTGGCATCGGCATGTTCGCGCTGCGCCTGTCCGGGCTGCCAATGCTCTGGAGTGCCATCACAACCGGGATCTCAATTCTCGGCGGGGCGCTGTCATTGCTGCTGAGTCCGATTGGTTTGGTGGTCGGGACGTTTGTTCTGGCTGGCGTCATGATCTGGAAATACTGGGAACCTATCAAAGCATTCTTCACAGGTTTCCTCAGTGGCCTGGTGAGCAGCATGGCGCCCGCGTTTGCGCCGTTTATCCGGGTATTTGGTCAGCTCGCTGACGGAGTTGGCAGGGTGTGGGATTGGTTTAAAAAACTGTTTTCGCCCGTAAAAACGTCGCAGCAAAGTCTTGAAAACTGTGCAAGTGCGGGGCGACGTTTTGGTGAGGTGCTCGGTACTGCTCTCGCAACACTGATGGCGCCGCTGACCTGGTTAGAAGACAAACTGTCTGTTTTGCTGGAAAAGCTCGGACTCGTCCCGGATGCGATCAATACGGCTGGGCGGGGGCTAGATGAGCTGTTGAATAAGGCCAGCAACCTGCGAAACACCCTGCCCATGCAGGCCGCAACCGTGGTGCGAGACGCCAAACCCGCGCCGGCAATGTCGGGCACCATGCGGCGACTGAGCGCGATCGAGGACAACACCAAACAGACTGCCGCAAATACCAAAAAAATCGGCCCGGGCGACATTGTATTTAAAAACCTGCCGCCAGCTCTGGCCGTGCGCGGCCAGTGGCAGGAGTCGCGCATTGCACGATCGGCGGCTGGCTCGCCGCTGTCGATGCGGCCGGCCGCGCCGGTAGTTTCATCGCCCGTCAGGCTGCCCGCATTGCCATCCCCTGCCGCTGCGGCCGCATCAGCGCGGCAGGCAGCAGCAGTGCCCGCGGGCGCCCTGCCTCCTGTCGTTATAAACCTCCATGGCGTTGATCGTCTGGATGCGCAGGAGCTGGCAAAAATTGTTACGCAGGCTGTCAGTGCGGAACTGGACAGGCGCGCACGGCGCGCGCGTGGCAGTTATAAAGATCGGGAATGAGGATTTAACTATGATGATGGTTTACGGGCTGTTTGTTTTTGCACTCGATACGCTGCCCTATCAACAGCTGCGCCAGTCACGTAACTGGCGGTATGCCAAAAATGAGCGCGTAGGGCGTTCTGCAAAATGGCAATACGTTGGCTCGGGTGACAATCAGATCACCCTCACAGGGACGCTGTACCCTGAAATTACGGGCGGCAACCTCTCGCTCGGCGCCGTGGCGACCATGGCCTACGCCGGATTGCCCTGGCCGCTGATCGATGGTATCGGTACTATTTACGGGATGTACGTGCTGACAGGACTGGAGGAGACGCGGCAGGAATTAGATCGGTATGGTAACGCTAAAAAAATTGAGTTCTCAATCACCCTGCAGCGCGTAGATGAGGATGTTAGGGAAAAAATGCAGAGTGCGTCAGCGTCTGATTTACTGGACACCCTGAAAAGCGGCGCTACGACTGCATTCAACAATGTTTCATCTGCTGCGGGCGCGCTGATGTCATAGCGTCTGTTTTACTGAAGAAACGGAGCAAGAAGCTTAGTGCAGTTCACTTACGCGCGTTTCCATCACCTTAAATGGTTCACGTATCATTATACGTTGCTGTGTGCATATTCGTGCTCAATAGAATAAAGGGTCACTTACTTATTTAAGTGACCGGTGTTACCTTGTTAGGTTTTTTCCATATACTTCATAAATAGTGAAGCTGCATAGATTCCAGCAGATTAACCGTGGCACTTTTTATATTTTTTTCCTGAACCACAGAAACATGGTTCATTCCTACCCAACTTTTGTACATTAGAATTAGCCGGGGTGTAATGTCGGGCAGGCGCTGGCTTGCTCCAAGGTACAAAATCTGACATAACATTCATATCCTTTGTAGCTTTAATTATTTCAGATCTTTCATCTCTAGTCATGGGTTTATGAAAGTGGATATACATAAAGTCTTCAGACCTTCCCTTGCTATTTTTAGTTTCTGTTGCAATTGCTACAATCTTTTTTATTTGCTTATGTCTTGCAAAAGCAATTGGATAAAAAATTTCTATAAGTGCTACTCGGCGCTCTCTATATTTCAGATAATCAACATCATCTTTATGAGGCACTAATAGAAATAGATAGAACTTCCCTGGTTCATCGGGCGATTCAACCAGCATGGAGGATGTTATGTGAGAAGGTACCGAATCTAACTTTTCTTTGAAACACTTAGATAAATAATAACGTGATGCTCTACTTTCTTTTGCCACTTCTCTTGCAGCGGCTTCATGCATTAAGAACGGCTTATCTCTGAAATACCCTACATTAGCTGAAAGAATACTTTTAGAGCAATTATCTATAAGCGAATCCCAAAAAACACTTCCTTTTTTCATGGAATTAGCATGCTGGTACTCAAAAGATTTAGCATAGTGATTCCACTCACCTTCGGGAATTGAAACTAAAGCCCCCGTCCTTAACAATTCATCTGTAATTATTTTCTTATCACCCTGCAAATAGCAAGCCAATATTTCTTCTTCACCAAGAGAAATTGCCAACCGTTGCTCTCTGACTGCTTTTTCTTTAGCCTTTAGATAAGTTATGAAGTCAGTCGCAGTATTTAATTCAGTTAACAAAAGCGTTAGTGAAATTTCATCAAGCACATGAATAAATGTCTTATTCGGATACAGATCACCCACACAAAAAACATTTTCCAAGCATTCCTCTGCGTCATATATGAAAGCATTAACCAATGTTCCGGAACTGCCTTTAGATATTGAGTCAAAGTGTTTTTTTGCCGGGCCTGATATATTATCCGTAACCGAAACAAGGTGGAAGTGAGATTTCTTATTTATCTCCACAGGAAACTTCACTGTACAATTTTTATCGACGTAGAGCCTTTCAGCATTTTCTTTAATGAATTTTTCCGCACCATACAATTGACGAGATGAATCTATCACCGAACCTCTAAACCATCTCTTCCATGCAACACTAATCTCTTTATCCATATTAAACTTAACGCTTTTATCGGAAAATATTATTACATCTTCACCAAAAACTACCAGCAAGTCACATACTTCTTTTCCTGTTTTATTTTTTGAGTAACCTTCATCACTATGTATATTTGCGTATGACCAAAGCCCAAGGAATGCATTATCTGCCAAGTTTATTAGCTTTCCTTCTGACTCATTGAAACCTGTATTCTTATCAATTTTTCTTAGCATGATAATTCCATTTTTTGTTGCTAAAATGAAAACTACTGGAATAACTAGTTTTATAGCCTGTAAAGATCACTTAAGCAAATAATTACAGATCTATCCTGTTCCGCATAAAAAAACCTGACAAAACAGCAACATGCATTTTTAGAAGCGACCAAGTTGCGTCCAAATGAAAAGAATTAGTCTATAGCCCCCTTATTTATGGCTCGGGCACAGCAGGCCAGTTAATTCCGTCAAATGCCGCCTCACTATCCACAGCACTAAGATCCAGTGTCTTCAGCGCCCTTATGTATGCCATCCAGTTAGTAAGGCTGGCCCTGTCGTCGTCAGTAATGACATTCAACTGCAACTCAGTGCGCCAGTCTAAAGTAATTTCATTTGCAGTGGCGATATGGTTTTTCCGCTGCTGTTCTGCACGCTCCTGCCAGTCGATTACCGGATCAGTCAGAATCGGCTGGCCGTCTGTATCTGCGGCAATAATGCGTCCTGCGGATTGTCCCTGGAGCAGATTTTCATAATCTGCCGCTGAAACTGCAATTGCATCATCAGGCCAGCCATTAGCAGACGCCTCATAAATTTCTCTGAAAGCAACGTGATAAAAACCGTTATTTGTGGCGCTGTAATAAATATCGCTCATATATTCCTCACCACCCTATCGCTTCCCAGTACGACCCGCCCGTGTCCTGTCCACAGGTAAACCCGGATTGCGTCACATTCCCCGCGGTCGCAAAGTTGTCCGCAAATTTTCCGCCCCCTCCATTAACAACGGTTACCTGGACGTTGGCGCAGGCATTCGGGAATGTGATTGGGAAATTTACCTGAAAAAAACCGGTAGTCGCGCCGGCGTTCAGATATCCCCATTGCCTGATGCGGCCTGTGGTGCTGTCTTTTTCCCAGCCCCCGCCCAGATTAGCGGTGTTTTTTAGCTGGAAATTCGGCAGCACCCATCCGCTATTATTGTTATTGATTGAGGCAGTGATTTGATTATTTAGCGCGACGTTCAGCGCATTAATCTGCGCCAGAACCCATTGATTAAGGTAGCCATTCCACACGGGACCGTAAAGATTGCCGTCAGGCGCAATAAATCCCTGACCTGCATAAACCGAACTGGGCGCGCGAATAGTCCCATCATTGCGAAACTGAAATGATCGAACGCTGCCCCATCCATCAACCTGAATTTCTGCATACGCATAGTTACTGATAACCTCCACCAGACGTAAACAGGCCGATCCGCCGTCTTTGAAATCCATGTCGCCGCCCCGGCCTCTCATGGTGACGCGGAACATAGGGGTGTAAAGCGATTCCCCGGCGTTACCGTCGTTGAAGCCGGACATTACAGTCACGCTAGCGTCATCGGCCAGGTTTCCCCCGGTCATCGGATATGCGCCAACCTGTGCGGGAGTCGGTTTATTCTGAGTAGTAAAAAATTCACCTACATCCGTATCATCAACAGTTCCATATAATTTTCCTGCAGCATCATTCCAGTCAACATAGATGCGGTGATCGCCGGAGGAGTGTTTACCGCCGTTAGCCTGCACAGCCTGCCAGTTTCCAACGAGTTCCAGACCCAGATTTTTCAGCGCCTCAGCCAAATCATTCAGGTCTGCCAGATTTTTTTGCCGCTGCAGATAACGTGCGTCGCCGGTTTCCTGCGTGATGATGGCGATATACGGATCAACCTGAATACTCACGTTCTCTGCATGCGTGAGCGCCATCACCAGCGTAAGGGTGATCTCTTTAAGTACCGCAGCCCCCTCATCAGGAATATAGGTTTCCGGGTAAATGCCATATGCGATCAGCGTGCCTGATGCGCTGACTAACCCGACCTCGCGCAGCGTTTTACCCGGATATGTTGCGCAGGGGATAACGATCCGCCCGCTGATCATGCCCTCGTCGGCTTCAGCGCCTGAAAACGCCTCGCTGCCAAATAGCCCGGCCAGCTGCGTGACCTCAGCGAGTTCTGCCGGCGTGGTGGGTAATGCCGTTCCGCCACCATCGCCGAGTGCTACCTGCACGATCGCAACTGTTTCGCCGGCCTGATATGCGGTTTCAATTTCTGCCGCGCCGGCAGTGGTCAGAACCAGCCCATAACTCATAAAAATTATTCTCCTCAGCGGCGTTATGTTATGCGGGTAATCAGTGACTCGGATGCGTACATATAACCCGCACCAAACACACGCCCCTCACTGCGGCCAAAAATATGAACAGAAAACCAGGATCTCAGGTTTTTAGCGCGCAAAATCGCTGCTGTCAGATCCTGATACGACAGGGACGATGTGGGCAAATCCCGCTGATCTATGTGCAGCCTGAATGTGTACGGCTCGCCCATTGGCGCCTGATTGAACCACTCGACAATCTCAACCCCGAACGGGCTATCAACCAGGGCGCGCCTGACTGCTGCAATCGTGCCCCGGTGCCGGTGGACGTATGCCGCACGTTTAATCGCGTCACGCCGCTGTTGCTCGGTCCAGTCAGAATTCCACGTGTCTACCTGGTACTCCCACGCCAGCCAGGGCAGTAGCGCTACGGGGCACAAATCAGGGTTTTTCACCCAGCGGATCAGATTGACAGGCAGGCGCGCCAGCACCTGAGCGCTGGCGCGCTCTATTGCCAGCTCAACAGCGGTGGCGTTTGGTGGCAGAACCGATGCTATTGCCGCGCTATTCACCGCCAACGACCACTCTGGTTAATGCGACTGACGCGCATCGCGGTGCCTGCCCCATCGCGGCAACCACATCGGCAACGGGTGATGCACAATCAACCGTAATGACGCCAGGCTGATGGAGCGCGCCATCAATACCGGATCGCGCTGCCGTTGAACCAATGAGATGCACTGAATCTGTGTAGGACGACAGCGCCGCTGATGCGTTTGCAATCACAATGTCGCCGTCCAGGCCATACGGGATGTGAATATCGGCCACAACGTCATAGCTGACGATCTCAGCGGAACGGACACTGACGTAGTCGGTGAGGGGTCGCACCTCGTCGTCGTTTACGGCAGCGGCAACCTTGTCGAGCACTGACTGCGTGGCGGTTCCGTCGCCAGTGCGCGACAGGACGTATAAATAAATCTGGCCTGGCTTGCCGTGCGTTTCCGGGCCGTAGGCTCTGGCATCGAGCACGTCAGGATCGGCGCTCAGGGCAAAATAGCGATAGGCATTCGTCGGACCAGCAGTGCTCAGACGTGCCCATGACAGCAGAGCACGCCCGCGTAACACCTCGTCACTCTCATAGGTGGGATCGTCATTTTCTGATTCCGGGATGGTCACGCGCCGTTCTGTATCCAGCCAGGCGGCAACCTGATCCAGGTCGTTGCCTCTGGCGCTCGACAGCATCACGCCGCGCACGGCCTCATTAATGCGCTGTGCGTAGTGAATGCTTCGATACGCGTACGCCTGAGCCAGCGCTGCCATAGGTTCAGAATCAAGCGCCAGCGCCGCTGCCACAGCGGCCTGCTGGTCCTGCGGAAACTCAGCAACAATCAGCGCCACTACGTCGGCCAAATCTGCCTCAAAATCGGGCAGTTCGATGGCATCTGGCTGCGTTAACTGTGATAAATCAACAGACACGTTACCCCCTCATTTCAGATTCATTTTTGTGCTGATCGCAGTCAGCGTCTCGTTTAACGTGGCTGCCAGTTCTGCCGACGCCGCCCCTGATTTAGAAAACTGTACATTGACTGTGGTCAGCGTAATGCGCGGCTCCCACTGCGCAATCGCGATCGCTGTCGCGCTCATCAGTTGCATGCGTGTCACTGCGTTTTTTGGACCATCGACCAGATCAGGAACGGCAGAGCCAAAATTTCTGCGCATCACCCGCGACCCGACCGGCGTCGTGAGAATTTTGCGGACACACTGCCAGATTTGATCCTGGTCGCTCACTGAGCCTGTGCCGTCCGGGTTCATTCCGGTATAACTGGCCGTCATTTGATGCCCTCCGTCCATTCACTGCCGCGTTTTATGCCGCCGTGATCATGGTCATCGACCTGCACGCCGTTAGAGGTAAATTTGCCTGTGTGCTCAAAATCCCCGCTCAGCGTTCCGCCCTCTGTAATGTCCAGCGTTCGCGCCATCAGCTGATCCGTGCACTCAACCAGCGGCGTCTCCAGCCTGACCGATACTGATGCGGCGATAGTCGCCGTTTTAATACCGCTGGCATTCAGCGCGCCCGTTTCCGCGTTGTAACTGAATTGCGCGCCGTCTGGTGCGGCTATGCATATCTCGCTGAGGTTGTCAGAGGGCGCCTTAAATTCAGCGTTGTTTATGCTGCACAGGATCACGGCGGCCTCAGTGGTGCCGCCAGGGCACCCGAGCAACACCTGCTCACCGACTGCGGGTGGTGTCCAGATCCTGAATGCTCCGGCGCGGCCGGTTGACCATCGCAACCAGCCCGTTTCGAGATCCCCGGTATTAACGCGAACGCGTGGCGGTTTATTCCTGATTTGCGTAATAGTGCCCACGCGCAGCAGGTTGCCCAGCAGCCGGTTTAACTCCGCACTCATTTCCCTACCGCCGTTACTGACTGCCAGTCGCACAATCTGCTGGCAGCACCAGTCATGATTGATTTGTATGTTGTAATCATTATTGCCGTCCGCTCAGGCTGCTGATCACGGCCTCGGTGATCAGTGCCTCATCTGCCTGCGTAAACCCGAGCAGCCTGCGTGCGGGGTAACTCACCACAACGCCCGGCCTCGCCTCGTCGCGCTGGCCATACTGGTGAATGCGCGCGATGCGCCCTGCGATACCGTCATAGCCCACGGTTGTGCCTGATGCGTCGGCGCTCATTTTCAGATAACGCAGAGTGCGTAACTTGCGGAACATAGGTTCAGGTCGCTTTTCCGTCCGCGTTGCGCGCCGGGTGTTGATTTCAATCCAGCGCTCAATGTCATCACGGTAAAACGTGCGGATTGCGCCCCGGTCCTCATCAAACCCCGTAATCGTTTTGCCGTGCAGGCCAATACCGTGACGCCAGTTTTTCAGGTGGCGTGTTTCGCCGTTCCATTCAAAAACCAATCCCTGCTGCGTACGCAGGACGCGGCGACGTCGTTTAGTAAACGGGCTACCGTCGGGGTTACGTTGTGACCTGATGCGCCGCTGCTGACTGGCACGCAATGATTTACCGATACTGCGTGCAGTACGAGTGCGGCACGCAGCGCTGGCACCCTGCAGGATTTGCGCAAAAATCTCATCGAGCTGACGAAATTGATCCGTCATAGTCGATCACTCCCGGCGTGTTATCGAAAACCTCGCCCCATCCGCCGCCAGTATTAATGCGCGGGCGCGGTTCTGGCAGGTGTTCAGCAATCGTGGCACCAGTCTCATCCCGCGAAACTCTGACGCGCTGGCGCACTGGCATCTCAAACAGCAGATCGGCTGTGCTGTCGCTATTAATCAGCGTGGTAAATTTCAGCTCGCGGTTTTTCTCGGGATTCAGCAGCAGTGATGGCTCGTTAAACCAGAGCCAGGCCATGATCGGCAGCGTGAAATCATCCAGACTGCCCGGATAATTCATGACGAACACAACCAGCGAGTAGCGGTAGACAAACGTCGATGTTTCGCCGGTAGTTTCTACGCCACCCTCCTCCACAAACACCGTAAACGCCTCTGGGTTTGCCTGGCACCAGGTGTTCGCCTGCGTCAGCGCAGCGCGCAGTGAATCAATTTTCAGCATGTTCCGCCCCACGTTGCGCCCGATGCGCATCCAGTTTTTTGATCGCCCGTTTATCTGCGTTGCAGGACTCCAGCGCATCGATCATTTCATCGCCCCACGTTGCGAGATGGCCCCACTGCGGCACCAGAGGCATCTGCGGTGCGGGTGTGGGTTGCGTCAGACTGTCCGGCACTGGTGAGTGCATCAGCTGCGGCTGAGGCGGCGGCGACGTGCTCCCGCAGCCTGTCAGCAACGGCATCAGGCACAGCAGCGTTTGCACAGGGATCGCCCAGCATAGTTTTCTGCATTTCATCGCGTCGTTTTTCTCCCTGGGCCTGTCGTTGTTTATCTGCAGCACGCACCTCGGCCAGAACACCGCGTGCCTCAGCGGCCAGCTGCCGCAGCTCGTTAATGACTGATTTACTCTGTTTAATGTTCTCAGCCAGCGCATCCCGGCGGGCCTCGTTGGCGCCCTGCTGATGTACCACCGCAAACAGAGCCAGAACCGCCAGAATCAGACCGGCAGCCAGCACGCTGGCTAATATTTTCACGGTTTTTCCTCGCTCAGACCTGACTCACACCAGGCTCTGAAATCGGTGCGCCGGTTAACTAGTCCCGGCAGTTTCCTGCCGCCGCTGTTAACAAAATCTGTCACGCGCTCGCATACACCCGTCCAGTTATGCGCCTGTGCATTGCGCCAGATTGTCGTTTTCTGTTTGCTGCCCTGTTTGTTGGTAAACCACATCAGACCCGAGCAGCCCACGTTAAACGCCGCGTCGGTTGTTGCCTCAAATACCCGCTGTGGCATATGCGCGCCCTCGAAATTGAGGTTGACGCATTTTTCAGCACGCTGCATATCGCTGACCCAGCGCTGCGCAACCTCCTCGTTCGTGTACTGGCGTGCCTCCACGTTACCGGTTGAGCCGAGGCCGACAGTTGAAACGCCTGCGGCGCAGTAATAGGGCGTCAGATAGCAGTCCTCCCATTTGGCAATTTTTAACTGCGCCTCCTCCGACGTCCGCAGCGCCCCGGGTGCCAAGGTGATCCCCAAGGCAACCACGGCAGCAATGGCGCATTTTTTAATGATCTGTTTCATCGTCGCCCCCTCCTGCCAGTCGCAGTGCATTTCTCTCAGCGTCACTGAGTGCTCCCTGCGAGCGCTGCAGAATCTGTGCTATCAGCTCGTTTCGCTGAGTCTCCGCATGTTCAATACGGCGGCGGTGGACCCATGCGCGCCATGCGGTGATCGCGCCAATCAGAAATCCCCCGATCGCGACTTTTTCACTGACGGTGGTGACGCCAATACTCGTCACTACCATGGACGCGATATAGGTCAGCCCATCGTTTACGCGCTGCACACTCAGTCCCATAGCTGCACCGTTTGCGTGCTGGCCGGGCTGCTCTGTTCCGGCATCTCAACCTGCTGCCCGGCAGTTAAAAACATCTGATCGGCAAGACCCGGATTGGCCTCCAGTACGCTGACCAGACCGGCGGTGCTGCCGTAATGCCGGTAACACAACTCATCAATGGTGTCACCGGCCTGCGCAGTTACATTCATCAGAACAGCTCCGCAAAAACGCGTGGGCGTTTCTGAATATCTGCGATGCACCAACGCGCATCCCGCCACAGGTCATCGATCTGCTGGTCCAGCGCATCCGTTGATTTCTCGCCTTTGGCCGTCGTGGTGACGTCGCGGTAACCCTCCAAGACTGAGGCTCGGGCCAGCGCATACACTGCGCGCCGGTACTGGTAAAGCCTGACACTCTCACCGTTCAGCTGTCTGGCTGGTACGGCTGCCAGTGTTGAGTACCCCGCCTGCTGCTGCGTGCCCTGCCATTCCTCCAGCTGCTCAGTGACGTGCGCCACCGCCTCACTGGCCGCGTGTTTGAGTCGCGTTGTGGTGATATCACCGGCTATGCGTGCAGCGAGGCGCAGATCGGACAGTGCGATCGCCGGCCAAAAATCTCCTGCCGTGACCGTCTCGCCTTTGTCGTCAACGTCCGTAACGTCATCAGCAGAGGGCACAATCTGACGCTGAGCTATAAAACTCATCGTGGAGGCTCCAAAATAAAACAGGCGGTGGGCGCCCAGCGAAATGACCAGGAGCGGACAGATCACAGGGCGCGCCGCCTGCCAGCACGGGGCTGAAGTCGTTTAACTGGTTTTAGCTTTCGCTTTTGCGATAGATGCTGCTTTTGCCTTTGAGGTTGATGCGCGTTTTTTAGCTGCTGGCGCGTTTGTCTTTTGCTTCTCGACATTATCCGCGCTGGCATCGGCTGTTTTAGTGCCCGCATCCTCCGCCGGCCCTGCGTTTTCAATGGTTCCCGTTTCAGGCAGTTTCGCGAGTTTGCGGGACAGTGCATCAATCTCGCGTTTGACGCCCGAGCCTGCATTCAGGCTCATGGCTTCGCGCAGCAGGTTTAATGCCTGCCCCTGCGTTTCCGCATCCAGAGAGGCTCGACGCACCAGACCGCGGGCTTTGCAGAGTTTGGCGCGGACCTCGTCCGGCATATCAGCCTCAGCGACAATGTCGGCCAGCTCGTCGAGCGGAGCAATGCAGGCCGACAAATCGGCGTCTTTGTCCGTTTTAGCCAGCGTCAGCACCGGGTTGCAGATCTCATCTGCCAGAAACGTCGCGGCGTTGCGTTTGAAATCGTCATGCATCGCCATATCGTGCCTGACGACATAACGGCCAATGCGCAGGGCCAGCGTGTAATCAGCGCAGTCAACAGCCCATACCATCAGGCGGGTTATCACCTCATCCTGTCGCCCGCTGTCCGCCTCCAGCGTTCCATCGATCCAGCCCTCATAATCGGGCAACATCACACGTTTCATTTCCGCTTTAGCCTGATCGGACTTCACGCGGCTGAGCTGCGTCATGTGCATGCGCATCTGATGCAGAACCTGCTCATGCGCGGTGCGGACAACAGAGTTGACCGCTTCGGCCTGCGCCTCACCACGTCGCTGTGCCATCACCTGCTGAAAATGTTTTTGTGCCGGGGTTAGCATGATCATTCCTCTCAGCTGCGAGCAACATGGCGCGCAGCTGCTTACTGGCTGTTATTCAGCGAATTTAACGCCGTCGATTAGCGCCACCTTGCCGTAGTCCTCAACAACGAAATCGTCATTGCTCGACTGATACGTTGCAATGCGGTTGTAGTGCGGCTCCTCCTGGATGTGGCGGCGCATCCCGCCGCGCTGGTAGTACACCGACAGGTTTTTGAACGAGGTGATAAGCACCACATCATCTGGAATGTACGGCGCCAGAAACGTCGGCAGGCCGCCCACTTTTTCTGCGCTGACGATGAGCTGGCCCGCAATGCCCTCAGAGTTAGGATTGGTCTGACTCAGTGCGTTCAGGCGCGGGAAATTGATGGACGTCATAAGGTCTGACGGCATAATTACCACCAGATCCGGGGCGCGGCGGTGCCATGGCTCAAGCAGGCTGTTTTTGACGTCATAAACCAGCGCATCCAGGCTGCCATAGTTGCCACGGGCAACAATTTTATTGTCTTCATCACGCGAGGTAAGCGTTGCGCCGCTCATGATGCGGTGGCTGGCTTCATCACGGATTTTCTGGAGCCAGCCGGCCCCGCAGTCCTGCAGCAGGGGGTATTTTGTAACATCAGACGCTTCAGAATAGCTTTCGCCGTTCCAGCCAATCATCATGCGATCGAGCGCAATCTGGCGCGCATTTGCCGCGCTGACCAGCGACTGAAAAGCCGGATCAAATGCCCACGCATCGAGCTGCTCATACGACAGCATCGTGTCGTAGTTCGTTTTGCGGCAGCGATAGTTTTGCGGCTCCTTGCCGTGGTTATCGCGTGGGTTGCGGCGCACAGATCCATCACTGGTATTGTTTGTGCTGGCAATCGGCCCTTTACTGCCGATCTGAATTTTCTGCCCTTCCTGTTTATTCACAGGAAAAACGTTGATCCGCTTCATAAACTCGTCGCTCTCCATAGAGGCGGCTTCGAGTTTCTGCTGCACAGACGGCGCGACATTAAACGTTTTGCTGATGTCATCACGATGGACGCCGTTCAGCTGTGCCTGTCGGGCGAGATACTGGTTAAATAGGACTCGGGTTTCGTTTTCCATTTTATATCCTGCTGATCTGTTTTCAGGGCCGATCAGTAATCGGCGAGACTGGCTGAGCCGTTGCCACCGGTTGAGGCGGGCCGCTGATTAAAATTGCTGTCCTGCTGCTGAAGCTGCGAGCGCAGTACGTTCAGGTCGTTGGTCAGTTTCGTGATCGCCTGTTTGTCGCTGCTGCGCTCCTGCTGCAGATTGCTGAACTGGTCCAGCAGATCCGCATGGGCCTGCGCTACGTGCTCAACCGCGCCGCGAATCTGGCTGAATTCCTGGCTATCAGTGCGGCGGGATTTTCCGATCATTTCCATGACACGGGAAAACCACTGTTTGCCCTCATCAGCCTGCTGCTGATTCAACTGCACTAGCTCCGCCTCCATCGCCTCAGTGAACATCGCAGACTCACCAGACTGGTTAGCAAACGTCATCACTGCAGCTCGCTGCTGAGCCGTAAATTTCAGACGTTCCGTGCCCAGGCTGGCGGGCGTATCGGTCATTGCCAGACCGCCGAGGTAGGCACCACCCGTGGCGGGAAACTGCGGGATAATTTCAACGCTGGAATAGATTTTTTTGCCGTCCGCAGCGAGCTGCGTCATTCGATCAGTGGGTTCGATCTCCGCATACAGCGCAGCACGGCCAGATAACGCTCCCTCAGTAATATCCTCCGCGCTCAGGGCAACAACATCGCCCATTGCACTGAAATCACTGCCGGGGAACGGCGACAGGTAGTGCTCAATATTGACGCGCGCCCCGTAGAGCGTCGGGTTGTAGCTCTGCGCCATCTGGAAAACCTGATCGCGGGTTATTTCGCGCCCGTCAACTGTTACGCCTGACACTGCGATGCGAAATTTTTTGCGCGCTGGTTTTTTGGTTCCGTCTGCCATGTTTTCACCTGTTGTCGGTCATTTCGTAAACATGATTACAGAGCGGCCAGCCCAGCCTCAACGCGGTTTTGTTGTCGCAGAACAGCCAGACCCAAAAGCGCGCGATGCGGTTTCGCGCGCGGGATACTCTGCCCGCAGTTAAACCGGAGGGCAGATGATTCAGGATGCATTTGTGCGGCTTCGAGCCAAACAGCTCTACTGGCAGGGATACCCGCCAGCTGAGATTGCGCGGCTGATGGGTATCAGTCAGAACACGATTTACTCATGGAAAAATCGCGACGTGTGGGACGAAACGCCGCCGATCCAGCGCGTCACACAGTCGATGGATGCACGCCTCTGCCAGCTGACCAACAAGGACAAAAAGTCCGGCGGTGATTTTAAAGAGATCGATCTGCTGACACGGCAGCTGAAAAAACTGGATACCGGCCAAAGCAGCGTCGTGGCGGGTAAACCGCAGAAAAAACGCAAACCGAAAAACCATTTCACCGATGCGCAGATCGATGCGCTGCGCACGCGTATTACTGACTCACTGGCATGGCATCAGCGCGGCTGGTATGAGCAGCAGGATCAGCGCAACCGCATGATCCTTAAATCCCGCCAGATTGGCGCCACCTGGTATTTTGCCCGCGAGGCACTACTGCGCGCGCTGCGCACCGACGTTAAACATGAGTACCAGCGTAATCAGATCTTCCTGTCGGCATCGCGCCGGCAGGCGCATCAGTTTCGGGGATTTATTCAGCGCATCGCCGAGGAGGTGGATGTAGAGCTGAAAGGCGGCGACAAAATGACACTTTCAAACGGCGCGGAACTGCATTTCCTCGGCACGTCGGCAGCAACGGCGCAGTCGTATACCGGTAACCTGTTTTTCGATGAATTTTTCTGGGTGGGCAATTTTGCCAACCTGCGCAAAGTTGCCGGCGCCATGGCGACCCTCAAGGGGTTAACCAGGACCTATTTTTCAACCCCATCGAGTGAGACGCATGAGGCGTATCCGTTCTGGACAGGTCAGCGCTGGAATGAAAAACGCGCGAAAACGCAGCGTCAGGAGTTCGATACATCCTGGAAAACGCTAAAGAGCGGCCTGCTCTGCCCGGATAAAACCTGGCGCCAGATCGTCACGATTCAGAACGCTGTAGAACACGGTTGGGAATATACCGACGTTGACGAAATCCGAGACGAAAACAGCCCGGACGAGTTTCAGAATCTCTATATGTGCGAGTTCGTTAAAGACGGCGAAAGCGCATTTATCCTCAACCAGCTCTTTGCCTGCAGCGTGGATGGTTACGACGAATGGCCGGACTGGAAACCGTTCGCCGCCCGGCCCGCAGGTGACCGCGAGGTCTGGCTGGGTTATGACGCGAACGGCAGCAGCGGCAACGGCGACAGCGGTGCCCTGGTAGCCGTTCTGCCGCCGCAGGTGCCCGGCGGGCGGTTTCGTACCATTGAGACTAAACAGCTGCGCGGCATGGAGTACGAGGAACAGGCCAGAGAGATCGAGCTGTTTACCATGAAATATAACGTTAAACACATCGCCATTGACGGCACTGGCGTCGGCGATGCGGTCTGGCAGATCGTTAAAAACTTTTTCCCTCTGGCGGTCTGCTATCAGATGAACGTCACATCAAAACGCGCCCTGGTCCTGAAAATGTTGCAGCTCATTCGTGCTGGCCGCTGGGAATACGATCGCAGCGAGCAGGCACTGGTGAGGGCTTTCAACGCTATCCGGCGCATTAAAACACCAGGCGGCATCATGACCTATGACGCTGACCGCGCGCGCGGCATTAGCCATGGCGATCTCGCGTGGGCGAATATGCTCGCGATCATTAATGAGCCGATTGGCCGCGAGAATGGCGGCGGCGGTGGCGGTTTTGCAATGGAGTGGTAAGTGAAAAAGAAAAAATTCAGCGGTGGCGCTGCCACTGCGCAAAATCAGGATCAGATAGCTGATGCACTGAAAAACGATGTAAAAATGTCGGCATTCACGTTTGATGGCCCCTACCCGGTCAGCAGCTCCCGCGACCTGCTTGATAACATGTACTGCGCTGATAATGGCCGATATTTTGAAACGCCTGTCAGTTTTTACGGGCTGGCGCGGTCTATGGGCCTGTCACCGTGGCATGAGTCTGCGCTGTATTTTAAACGCAACGTTTTAACCGGCTGTTTCATCCCGCATAAATTGCTCTCGCGTCAGGCGTTCTCTGCATTTGCGCTCGACTGGTTTGTATTTGGCAATGGCTATCTCGAAATGCGCGGGAACCGTTTGGGCGGTCAGATGGGGTTCAGGCACTCGCTGGCGAAATACACCCGGCGCGGCAGTGATCTGGACAACTACTGGTTTGTTGAGCAGTGGCAGGCAGAGCACCAGTTTACCCCCGGCAGCGTTTGCCATGTGCTCAACCCCGATATTCACCAGGAGGTTTACGGGCTGCCGGAATACATGTCCGCCCTACTGGCCGCTGCGCTCTCTCATGCTGCTGACTCGTTCCGCAAACTCTACTACGACAACGGATCGCACGCGGGCTGCATTGTCTACGTCGGTGCGGGGCAGATTGATGATAAAAGCATGGAAGCGGTTAAAAATACGCTGACCGGCGCACGCGGGCGCGGAGCGTTCAAAAACCTGCTGCTGCACGCACCCGGCGGCGGCAAAGACGGCGTCCAGATTTTGCCGTTCAGCCAGATCACAGCGAAAGATGAGTTTGTAAACATCAAAGGGGTTTCCCGCGACGATATGCTGGCAGCGCACCGGGTACCGCCGCAGCTGATGGGCGCCATGCCTGATGGCAATGGATCATTCGGTGACATTGAAAAGGCGGCGCGGGTTTATGCCATTAACGAACTGACACCGACAATGGAGGCACTGAAACACGTTAATGAATGGCTCGGCGAGGAGGTGATCCGATTTAACCCCTACGCACTGCTTGAGCAATCGAAATAGAATGATCTGCCGGTCAACGCGACCGGCCACCCTCCAGCCATCCCGCGACAACATCCAACCAAACACCATTAAACCGCCTCAGCGCCACGCTGAGCGCTCCAATATCTTGACGCCGACGGATACTGGCACAACCCCGAAAACCCCGGAGGTTTGACCAAATCGACCCCAAAAACCCGATCTGAGCATAACCCTCCTACACCCCCCCTTTGCGCGGGCTTTCCCCCCCGCACCTGCACGCAGCAAACGCTTCATTATTTGTGCAATCGCAGATTCCTCTTAACCCATGTATAGCAAGACTTCTTCGCAAAAAAATGCGGTTAATGGATTTGTGCAAAATAGTGCACTTTTTTGCATCGTAGAAATGTTCATCTTGGGCTGAAAAGCTTTACGTTTACCTGGTTGATATTAAATTTACTTATTACAAATAAGCCCTGAAAAGTTAACTTTTTTCACTTTCATTAGTGGTAATAAAAAAGCCCCAAAATTGGGGCTTATAGTGGGATTTTAAGTTCTGACAGACACAGTAGCTTGAGGCTGGATAGGAGCCAAAATTTGATTATAACTCCTCAAAATATCGTTATATAAATCTGGGTGCTTATTCGCTGTTATTGTCAATATCAAAGCATATTTAATTTTATCAGCCTTATGACTTTGTATAGCTCCTCCTCCCTGCCTTGCATTGTAGTGAATATCAAATACCGGCTTGTTTAGAGAAGAACCTCGCATCCCTTTTGATGCATGAAGAACTGTCTCCCATTTACCCATGTCGGAACGACGCTCTTGCTCATTCGCATACTTCTTAAGCTCAAAAAAGCCCTTAGTGTCAGCATTTTGAGCACCTTGCTTTATCTTGCTTTCATCTGGCCGAAACGAAATTTCAAGGCCAGCTTTAGTGTAAGAAGCTGAATCCTGAGGATCAACTGAAGTCGAATAACAAAAGGTTGCATCGAGCTTAACCATTCCATTAAGCCCACCATCAGGTATAGGAAGAGCAGCCCTCAAATACTTACCTGGCTTAAGCTCCCCTTGATAAACAATTCTAGCTACCCCATTTGGACTTACTATTATGTCATTAACATCCTCAGGTAACTTGCCCCAGCCAACTTCTGCATGAGAAAAATCGTTTTGAGAACATGAGTGAATCATAAGTGCTTTTATTGCTAACGTAGTCAGATCTCCGCCCAAAAGAGCTTTAATTCCAACAGCTGTTCGCAATGCATATGGCGCAGCAAAACTAGTGCCTCGCTGGGGTGCAATTACAGGATTTGTATCCTCAGTTAGAACATGAAAATACTCGCTTACTTCGCCCCCGAAAGCAATTAAGTCAGGCTTGATAACGCCAGGACTTCGACCAGGACCTATAGCGCTATATGATGAGCGCTTCCATGTAATTGAATCAGTAGAGTTAGCGGCCCCGACTGAAATTCCATTTACAGAATCGGCAGGGACTTGAATTCTAGCATTACCAGACTCTTGATCCAAATCACCATTATTTCCCACGGCGATCGTCATTAAAGTTTCACCATCACTGAGTAAATCATCAATGACAGAAGTCCAAGCATGAACTTCTGAATCCTCAATCGGTAAATTAGGCCCTAAGCTCAGATTAATAAACTGATATTGCCTCGAAAGCAGCACTTCCTCAATTAAACCTAGCGTTCTATAAAGTTCAAGAGGATGTTCCTTACATATATCAGCATCCAGAACTCTTAAATGATCAACATAAGAGTACGGACGAGGAGCCATCGTCCTGTCTTTTAAAGGACCAAAAAGAAAAGCAGAGGTCACTGCCAATCCATGCTCCAATGCATCACTATCGTCTGTTGCACCAGCATCCATTACGCGATATGAATTTAGCCATTTTTGTATTGGATGTTTTTGTGGTAAACCACCATCTAAAATAGCTGCCCGTAAATCACTAACTGGAGGTTCGCTGGGTAACAGTGTTTGAATTTGTGCCCCAGCTGCTCGTTGTATTGGACGAATACCACGCAATTGCGGTACTGGACGAATTACTCTAACAAAGGTGAATAAGGATAAAACTTCAACTTTTTCTGGTGCACATTGAACCGGAAGAAACCAAAGATTACCTGCACTAAATGAAAGTTCACTGTAAGGAGTTATATCGTTAGCTTCTGCATAACGAACAAATGCAGATTGAACAATATCATCATTATCACTCGGTAGAAGATGCATCCCTATTTCAAAATATTCATGCGGCTCCTGCTTATCAAAAGTGACAATTCTCTCTTGCGGTTTATAAGCTGAAAATGCTTCTATCCTTGCAAAATCTATAGCTTCATCGCTACCATCTTCCAAGGATTGAACCCACGCAAGTATATTTTTGAATGAAGAACGCTTGCCTGCTACAAAAATCTGAGTTGTAGGATACTCAGTAACTTCAACTTTTCGCTTCCAGCCGTCAGGTTTAATCTTGACGGTTTTGCTTCCTACAGATTGCAAATTATTCTCCCTGAGTAGAGTTTCAGGGAAAAAAGAGCGAGCAATATAACTTGGATTAAGTGTTAAGCTGGCCACCGCGTAATCATTAGGGCAAGCATCATTAGGTAAAATATTAAGATCAGATGTGGTTTGTTCAATCTGAGGTGTTAGCCTTTGCTTTGCTTGAGCAAGAGTATATACCTCGGATTTATCCATACCACGACGAGGACCAGCAACAGCATTTGCCAGCAACTCACCACGACCTATAAGAAAGTTAGTAGCCATCTCAATTCCTTTTATGCGACGATGCCCTCAGAGGCACGATGTTTACGAATAGTATCTCGACTAACCCCGGTAATATCTGAGATAGAATGCTGTGAGAGCTTTGTCTCTTTACTGAGGCTTAAAGCCACTTCCAGCTTCTCAGGTCGATCCAATATTGAAATTCTACTTTTTACAAATTCCTCGATTAACTCTTGATCAGATGCAATTCCTAAAGCTACAGCCCTACGAAATTTATTTATTTCTTTTTCAATGTTACTAAAAGATTCATTTTTAAAAGTTAAAGTTAGGATATCAATCCAACGTGAAAACATTGCAAAATCAGGACCAGAAAACCTTTTTATCGCATCAGATATGCTAGCTGAATCAGGCTTTTCAAAATTAATAATCATGTCAAAGCGGCGCCATAAAGCAGGATCGATCAGCTCTTCATGATTAGTAGCTGCCAGTAAAAGAGACTCTGCAGGCCACTCATCAACCTCCTGCAAGATAACAGTTACCAACCTTTTCAGCTCTCCAATATCTGAATCATCACTTCGTCTTTTTGCTATTGAATCAATTTCATCAAGTAACAATATGCACGGTTTTTTCTTTGCATAGTCCAGCGCTGCTCTGAGATTATTACCACTTTTACCAAGATAGCTGCTCATAACCGCAGTCAAATCAAGGATATAAAACGGTACATTTAGTTTCTTTGCTAACCAAGCAGCAGTTAAAGTTTTTCCCACACCAGGAGGGCCTACAAAAATTGCAGATCGTGTTGGAGACAAACCCAGATCATTTAGGCGTTTAACGCTTTTACGCTCAAGTATAAGTCTGTCTAATGCAGTCTCATTTTTCTCTGACAGCACTGGTTTCTCAAACATATCTTTGATAACAGGAGTTTTCAATAAACTCAAACGTGACTCATCATCTATGGGCAGTGTTTGCTCGACTGCAACTTGAGAAGGATTTGGAACCTTGCGCAAACTTTGATGATTACTTACAGGCTTTGCTCGCAAGTATTGATCAAGCTGTGTCGCTAAGTCGGGTGCTGATTCTCGATACTTACGAACTAAGCGCGCCACATATAAGCGTACATCGTCATATTGATTGTTCAGGACCAGCCTCACCAACTGGGCTAAATCCGACTTCAAACCTGATAATTCGCCCATACAAATAAAAACCCCTTAAAAATCAATTAACTAATAACAATGCGTGTGGAATAGTTATAATTATGGCATTTCCTATGTAATTTGAAAAGTCAGAAACACTATATAAATGTACAGTTTGAACTCTGAATGAGGGTATGTCTGGCTCGTAAAAATTGATTTTAAGTCAAAAAATCATAGGCCACTTCCTTTGGATGAGTCAGGAAGTGAGAAGAGTGAGGTTCCACTTTTGAAGACAATAAATAAATCATTGATTTACAATGTAAAATAGTAAAAATTAAACAATTTCCAGGTCAGAGCTATACAAATTGATCTTGTCTGCTTTTTTCAGCAAAAAGCGGTTATATCTTTCACAATGTTTACGATAAACATGATTGAATGCCACATTTTCCGAACCAAATAAATCACTAGTGATCTGCTTCCATTCACCATTTCAAACTGACTCACATCCCAAAACCCACTTTTAAGCAGCCAAACCAGATACGTGCCGCAGAAGCCAGTGTCATCAAGCTGATTTGGTGCACGCTCACCACGCTGTAGCATTTGAAATGTATAAGCACTGGTAGAAAACTTTCGCATATCACCTCTCATTTTAACTGTATATAAAAACAGCATATCAGGGCGCGAATTTTTCGCGATAGCCTTCATCTCAGTTCTTAGAGCCACTCGTTCAGCATTTCATCACTCGCGCAGCGGTAACAGCCAGCGCCCGTTGATGGATTTGTCGCACTCAACTCAGAGCCACAACTGCACCAGCGACGGACCAGCCTGATCTCCAGCTCGTTGCCGTTCCGCAAAATTACCTCGCGATTATCATCGAGCCGGATGCGTGCGCCCCTGATCAACGCCGTGGATAGATCTGGTGTATAGGCCATGCCCTGCCTGGCGCATAGGGTGATCACCGCAGCAGCTAAATCATCTGAAATTGGTGGGCCGGCCGGCAGTGCGGCCGGTAGGTTTTGCGCCTTTTTCTCACCCCGACAGCTGCTGCGCATGACTCTGAGCGCGGCGCGACGTTCCTGCCGTGTTAATGACGTTGGATCGCGCATTGTTTCGGCGGGTAACTCTGTCGATAACTCACGGGGATTGCTGATTTTTTGGTCGCCCGTAGAGTTATTGACAGAACTCCAAGGGGCGGCGGGGCCGCCCTGAGTATCAAAAGATCCAGAACCAAAGGCGGTGCCGGATTTTGCTGGCTGCTTTTTGCGAATCGTCCAGGTTTTCAGACGCGTGCATTGCCGCGATTCCTCGCCGATATGCGGCGACCAGACGCCCGTGATTTTGCGCGTTGTCTCGCCGTAGGCATTTGGCTCCTCGCTGTCCTCATAGGCAACGCGGACGGCATAGCGCTCGCGAGGAATAAGCACGCCACCCTGTTTCTGGATGTAGGTGGCAAAACATCCCGCGTCAGCCGCCGCCGCAATGGCATCCATAACCGGATCAGGCAGCAGTGATGCGCCGTGTTTGTATGTTCCAGCTTTGATCATGATGCTGGTCAGTTGATTACTGAGCTTGCGCAGCTCACGGTAAACCGTGACCGGCGGTTGCCCCACTGGCTGAAACTGGCGAATGCGATGCTGTGACGCCCAGGCCATAGCAAGCCGCGCGGTTTCGCGCAGCGGGCGGCCGGTTTCTTTGTCTGTTTCGCCGTCCAGCGCATAACCGTCGATATTTTTACTAATGTATTTAGCAACATAGGCGGTTGCGCTGCCTTTTTTAGGGTCCATTTTTTTCGCTTTAAACCGCGCCGCTGTGTTTTTCCCCAGTTCCGCACGATCTTCGCGCGTGAAATAGTCGCGCAGGATCTCGAGTGCGGGTTTTACCTGATCAGGCGGCAGGAAAATCAGAACATGCCAGTGCGGTGTGCTGTCGTGATGTGGTTCTGCTACGCGGAACCCGTAGGGGCGCAGATCGCTGCGTTTCAGTTTGGCGGTTGCCCTGCCCCAAACCCTGCACAGGTATTTTTGGGCAACTGACGGCGTTGCCCCATCCCATTTGGGGTTTGCGTGCCCGCTGTGGTTGTTGCTGTGATATCTGGAGGGGCAGGTAATTGTCAGGAACAGCCCGACGTCGCCGCGTGACATTGCCACTTGTTCTAAGCCCATCATGCGGGCCATCAACTCATGACGGCGGATTGCCGGATTGCTGACACTCGCTAGGGCCATCGCTTCTAATGAGGCAACTTTGCCCTCGTCATCTTCCAGCTCATGACTGGCAATAAATTGCCGGTTTTTGCGGCGCTGCTCCTGCCATGCAGATAGCGCGTCCTGGCTGACGTAGGGATTGCGGCGTTTATGTATCTGCCCGATCGCACGCAACTGGCACTCGCGCCAGTCATTACGCAGCCGCCAGACCTGTCGACCCCACCAATCAGCACTCATCAGCCTGCCCAATGCAGACAGGCACAATAATTTATCAAAACGCTTATTTAGCGATCGCCAATATGGCGGGCGAATACGCAGCACTCTCACCTCCTGGCCCAGGTGCCGGTAGAGCCACAGCAGTGTGTCGTCGCCGATCTCCTCCAGCTGCGTGTTTAGCGCACGACACTCCGTGAAAAACATTTCGCTGATCTGCGCGGCCAGAGTGTTAGCCCATGTTAAAACCTGCCGGCGCGTCTGTTCTGCGAGGTGTGACCAGCGGCGGAACCAGTACGCGCCCAGCTCGTTTGAGCTGCTGCGGGCCGCATGCACCTGTCTCACCCGCTCCAGACGCTGAACAGATCTGAGGATGGTGTTGCTAATAAACGCATCGCGCTGCTCTACTGGTCGGCGCTGACTAATCCAGTCAATTTGATTCAGTAGCGGCTGTCTGAGATAAACCGGCAACGTATTGATGCGCGACTGGATGCCGCTGGCGGACAGATGCCACTCGCTGCACTCAACCTGCCAGGCCTCACGCTCTTTGAGTGCAACACTTCGCGCCAATGCATTTACTGAAGCCTGTTGCCGTTCGTGGAACTCCTCAGCGGATAATGGTGATTCTCCGCCGTGCGGGTTAATTGCCTGGCATGGTTTATTCCATGGGAAAAAACCGGACGACTGAGGAGCCGCGCCGGCAAATGGTGGCGGAGGTGATGGTGCGAAACGTCCGCGTTGCTCTCTACTCATGCTTTACTGGCATGCGCTCACTAATGACAGGACTCAGCCAGATGCACTCCTGCCTCGTCTTGGTGCCCTTGCCTGCGCTAATCCGTGAACTTTTAGTTTTCATCTGCCAGCCAGTCAGGAGATCCCTGTAGATTTCGCAGTCGTAGCCGCTAATCACTACCGCGCCACGCATTAACGTTGCTGTTGCCAGCAACTCAACGTGATCGTCGTCGGTCATTTCGTGGTTATACTGACGGCGGCCAGCTGCGCGAGTTTCGCTGACATACGGCGGATCGATATAGTGCAGGGTGTCGTCGCCATCATGGGCGCGCATTACCTCAAGCGCGTTTTTGTTTTCGATGATCACTCCCTGCAGCCGCTCACTGATTGCAGCCAGGTTTGCGGGGAATCTCGTCCATAGATGGGCGGCGGTGGCATATAGGCGTTTGCTATCACAGCGGAAACCAGAATGACTATCGAGTGCGGATGCAGAACCAAAACCCATGCACGCCCTAACAACCATACGACGGGCGCGCTCAATGGGATCGGTTGCTGGCTGTTTCGCTAAATTGAACTCCTCGCGCGCATAGGCCGTCAGGCTGCATGCATCCTGCAAGCTCCGGCACATATCAGCATCACGCAGCACACGAAACAGGTTTACAACCTCGCCGTCGAGATCGTTATAAACCTCTGCATAACTGCGCGGCTTCTGAATCAGTACGCCCGCCGCTCCTCCAAATGGTTCGACGTAACAGCGGTGATCAGGAAAATGACTGATGATCCAGGGCGCGAGCCGGAATTTGCCGCCGTGATAACGCATGACAGGGTGCCGGATATTTGGCTGCGTCACTGCAATACGCTCCATCACATAACCTCCTCTGCATCATTAAACGCACCCGACTCACACATCGCCGCATACGTCGCATCACCGCAGCACGGACCGCAATCCGGGCACATGCCACCGCCTGCACTGTTGCAGCCCTCGCAGATTTTCAGGCAGCCAATCACCTCGCTGGCCTCGGTGCGGGTTTTCGCGCCCACTGAGCGTCGTGCGGTGATTTCATGCATGCGGAACGGGGAATAAATGCGGCGGGTTTCGGGCGTGTCGCTGCCGGAAAATACCGACGTTGCGCCATGCTCGTTGAATGCATTAACCAGTGTTTTAACCAGGGTTGCGTGCTGTTCAGCACCAAATCCGGCAGTGTGATAGCTGGCAAAATTCGCGGTGTCGCTGGCGGGCAGGTATGGCGGATCACAGTAGAAAATCGCGCCCTGTTTGGCGTGGGTGATGATGGTTGTGCGGAAATCAGCACACATAAAAATTGTGCGCGTGTCCCGCACTTTTTCAGCAAACAGGCGGATCTCCTGTTCCGGGAAATACGGCGCTTTATAGCGACCATAGGGCACGTTGAATTCGCCCTGCTGGTTGTACCGCATCATGCCGTTATAGCCGTGCCGGTTGAGATAGAGAAAACGCAGCGCCTGTGTGAAATCCCACGTTGAAAGCGCCCACGCAGCCGGGCGTGGATCATTAAACATGCTGCGGGTTGAGTAATACGTTTCCTCATTATTGCCATCGCGGAACAGAGCTGATCGCGCTGTGCTGATAAAATTCTCTGTGTCGCTGGCAATCACGCGATAAAAATTAATCAGATGCGGGTTGATATCGCCGAGCACATAACGCCTGTAATCCGTATTCATAAACACGGACGCCCCGCCCACAAACGGCTCAATCAGGCAGTCGCCTTTTGGCAGATGAGGCAGCAATTTCGGCATGACGCGGGATTTACCGCCAGGCCACTTCAGAGGCAGTGTTGTTGTCATTGGATGGATTCCCCGTTGTAGGTTTCATGTGTCATGAGCTGCCAGTGCTGCCCGCCGTTTTTGCTGAGCAGCCGCCAGCGAATGCCAACCCGGATCACCAGATAGCCATGCGGTTTTATGCGGGAAAAATTGTGCTCGCCGCGCTCGTACTGGCGGAGCATGCGCAATGCACGCGCCTGAACCCGCAGCGCGACACGTTTGCAGGTCATGGTGATGGGCATCATGGGCGCTCCGCACTCACGAGGTGATCAGGCACTGAACGGAGATATGCCGCGCTCATGGCCGACAGTGCGCGCCAGGCAGATGTGATCAATTGAGACTGATGCAGGGCATCATTGAGCAGATTTTGTGATGTTCTGTCGCATATAGTGATGCAACCGCCATGGACTACGACGGGGATAAATTCGAGCAGCGTGCTGGCGCGATGGGCGTGTGCATATTGCCAGGCCGGGGCAATACCAGCGGCGGCCATTGCGCTATAAATGATCGGGGCGTCGTTATCGAGGTTTTTAAACCACACGGGGCAATTGCTAAATTCACCCTGACGCAGAACAAACAGGTTTAATCTGGCGAGCGCCTCGCGCAGCTCCAGAGAAACATCAGACAGCAACTCTGAGCGCGATTCAGCTGACTGGCGCAACCAATATTTAAACGCGCTGGCGCCAATGGTGCCGCCCTCGCGCTGACTGCTCTCAATATCAACAGGGCAGTACATTTGATCTGCTATAGCACCCGTCTCCGGATTAAATGCCACCGCTGCAATTGCGGCAATTGCGGCGCTCGGGCGCGAATCTAATGCCGTTACCCGGATCATGATTTGATTACGCTGATTAATCATTTTGCTGTCCTATGCTGTTTTATGGGCGAGCGCGGTCCGGCGGGTTTACGCCTGGCATTGCTCGGGTTTTATTTCAGGTTTTAGTGGCTGGTATCAGGATTTAATCGCGCAATGTCGCCGGGCCTGTAACGGGCGGGAACTGTGCGCGCCAGATATCGAATGGATTCCATTCCGCGCGCGACTGTTCGGCGCTGCGGCAATGTCAGATCCTGCCAGGCAGCAAAAATGTCCTTGCCTTCCAGTTTCTGCATGGAGTGATCTGTGCATTCCTCGGCTATGGCATTGCCGAGTACAAAAACCGCTTTTCGCTGTGGTGCAGTTAATGCCGCATAGCGCTCTGCTGTCTCGTTCCGGCAGGCTGCTGCCTCCAGCTGCTCACGCATTTTGCAGAGCCAGTGCTGATGCGCCTCAATCTGCAGCGGTGTTTTATGTTCGTTGATAGGATTCATATTGCTGCCTGCTATTTCTGCAATTACTGACAGATACGATTATTAAAACGTTGTCGTATTTACCGGCACAGGCTCGGGTATTATTCCGCGCCTGCAATCAGCAATCATCGCGCTGAGTTTATTTTCTGCCTCGGTATCGCCGGAATATTTTGCAGTAAACTGCAATGCAATAAACGCCAGCCCCAAACTCAGCGTGTCGTTTTTTCCGGTATTTTCAGCGTCAAAATAATATTGCTGCAGAATGCTGTTGATTAATTCGATGTAAGGTTTTTTCATTCCCTAAATCCCCGTTAATTATTTAATCAGCCCACATAGCAACGCCATGCCGTATGCAATCCCGCCAACCGCCATGAGCGTCAGCACGGCCAGCACAAATAAACTGAGTAAAAAAAGCACTTCAACCATGTGCCGCCCCTTCCCGTTCTGCGTGCAGACGGTCAATAAATCTCACCGCCTCAGCCTCTGCGAATTCACAACCGAAATAAGCGCCGCCCCGCGAAACGCCGTACAGGTTGAGCGGGCGATGTGCAGTTCGTGGTGATTTAGTGATTGTGAAGCCGCGATAAATGGCGGCGTTTTTACTTACCCTGATGATCGCATTTAGCATTGATCAAACCTCAATCGCGTGACACGCCCAGCCATTTCAGCCAGCCATCGCGGATCTCCTTAGGGCGACTCTCAAATGCCAGTTTTAGACCGTTGTTCCAGGCTGGCAAATAAACCCATTTTTCACTGCGGGCTGACGGATTCAGCGGGTCGGTCATTTCAACGACCGGCAGCTTGCCCTTATCGATCATCATCCTCACTGCGTCACTTGATTTGCCAATCAGGCGCGCGAACTCAGGATGTGGAACCGCGTCAGTGCATGGCACTGTCGTGACCAGTTTCGTTAATTGATTTTCCATCTGTTAAACTCCTCTCTTAACTGTCCAGTGCGCTCCAGTGGTCTCTAGTGCGCCTGAGTGCTTTATAACTGGGCTTATCAAGGACAAAGTTGCACTTAACACGTGCAAGAGTACACCCACCATGAAAAATACGTCAATGTCTATTGGGAAAAAATTGCGTGCCATACGAGAGGAGGAACTGCTTAACAGAAAACAAGCTGCTGATTTGACAGGGATTCCTTATGGGACACTCAATAATTACGAGGGCGACAGAGCCATGCCGTCAACTGAGGTTCTACTGCGGTTGCTCCAGCTTCCAGAATTTCAGAAGTACGCATTATGGTTAACAACTGATTTGGTTGCACCGGAGTCAGGCCAGATCGCCCCGAGTGAGTACGTTTTGCGCAAAATCAACAAAGCTGACACTGATGAGAAAAAAACTGGTTAAAACTGCAACTTAAATAAATAACCCAAAAGGAGTAAATGATTAAATATTGACCTATGAAGCCTTATCATTATGACGTTATTTTACAATGGCTTAACGCCATTAACACAATGAGTCAACAATGAATATGAGGCAGAACAATGTTTGATCAATTTTGTAAACGCTTAAGAGATGTCTTAGACATTGAACAAGTTTGGGCCGATGAATTGGTGGGGTTATTAGGTACAGAGCATCCAAGGTTAAACGGCAGCGAGCCTATTCCGATGGATATAACAATGCGGCTGTTAAAACACCGGCGCATTCAGAAATATGCGATGTACCTGATGACAGAACAGATAGCACCAGTAACCGGCCAGATATCGCCGGATCTCGCACACTATGGGCAAACCGTAACAACCTGTTAGCACTGAGGCCAGAATGCTGGCAATCACTGCACGAACAATATCTGGAGGAATTGAGCAGGGTAAAAAACCAGCTCGCTGAAAATAGTTTTATTGATGTAAATAACCAAACCATCCTGGAGAAAATGCTATGAGCATTAAAAAACTCAGTGATGGTCGATATGAAGTGGACATCAGGCCCGACGGTCGCAACGGAACGCGCATCCGCCGGAAATTTAATAAACGTCATGAGGCAGTTGCATTTGAGCGTCATGCTATCAGCAATCACACCGACAAGCCCTGGCTCGACAAACCCACAGATGCACGTCCTCTGTCGGAACTGATTGAGTTATGGTGGAAACTTTTTGGTAAATCGGGGGATTACGGGCTGACACAAAAACGCACGCTACTGCGAATTTGTAATGTTTTAGGTAACCCGGCAGCGTGCCAGATAGATACAGTGCGGATTACAGAATATAAGGCGCTGCGGCTTGCTAGCGGCTCAAAGGCGAGCACGATTAATCGTGAGGTTTCTGCCCTGGGCGGGTTGTTCACTGCGCTGATCAGTTCAGGACTGTTTAAAGATCCCCACCCCATCAGAGGAAATATAAAACTCAAAGAGCAGAATCCGCAGATGTCGTATCTGTCCCCTGGTGAAATAGCCGTGCTATTGGATGCGCTGGAGGGTGATAACAGGCGGGCTGCGCTGCTCTGTCTCAGCACAGGGGCGCGATGGAGTGAGGCAGCCAGAGTCAAACGTGAGCAGGTGACGCTGAACCGTGTTACCTATCTGAGAACCAAAAACAACAGGCCGCGAACCGTTCCGATCTCTGAGGCGGTGTTTTCTGAAATAGTCCAGGTTGAATCCGGCTTGCTGTTCCCAAAACTGGATTATGTTCTGTTCAGGAAAACACTGAGGGAAGTTAAGCCGGATCTTCCTGCGGGCCAGTCAACTCACAGTATGCGCCACACGTTCGCCACGTATTTCATGATAAATGGCGGAAACATACTGACGCTGCAACGCATCCTCGGGCATTCGACCCTGATGCAGACGCTGAGGTATGCGCATTTTGCTCCTGACTATCTGATGGATGCGGTGCATTTTAATCCGCTGAAGGGCGGGATTTCTGTGCCGGTTTCGACGTCCACATTGCGTCCACAGACGGACAATTTGCCCGTTTTACCGTCCACAGACTGTCCACATTCAGATTCGTTACAGTTGCTCTGAGTTCGCCTGAGTGCAGGCTGGCTGGGGTTGGCGCCCGGACCGCCTGATATGGCAGGGATATGAAAAGCTCTTATGCAGGGGCTTATTTGGATAACCGGCGACGGTTATCCATTTTTTTTTACTCCGGCTGAAGCGGCTTAAAGAATCGGGCTTCCAGCAACTGACGCAGCTGGTCGGACTGCGTACCAAAG
>Ga0308161_1001048_pt1 | contig 36208 bp, 35 predicted proteins | sample PhyFR2_FD_201034 | JGI IMG/M metagenome (GOLD analysis project Ga0308161, IMG submission 201034) | Phyllosphere microbial communities from UC Gill Tract Community Farm, Albany, California, United States - DLSLF.R2 | ecosystem: Host-associated > Plants > Phyllosphere > Unclassified | place: USA...
AGTCCGAAAGGTGATTTTTCCTTGATTCCGTATTCCTCAAAAATACCTTTTACAAATCTTTTTCTTTGGGCTGCTTTTTTAACGATCATGGCAACACCTGCAATGGCTAATGCTCCAAGAGCACCTTTTAATACTGAATTTTTCATTTTCTTAAATTTTAAATTTTACTACTTCTTTTTTATAACGACGAATCGTATTGAACTTTACTTTACTACTTCTTAAATTTCAATTATTCGTTTGTTTTTTTATTTCTTCCGAAAAAACCGCTTTCACATCTGTTTCTCCAGACTTCCTTGAATTTTTCCCTTTCTTCTGGTGAAAGGTGCATCATTTTCTCTCTCATTTTTCTTTCCTTGAAATCCCGCATTCCTTTTCCGAAATGGAAACCTCCGAAAAGAATCTTACTTAAGACGAGAATTCCCATGGCCTGCCAGTAAGTAATCGATTTCACTCCCAGAATTTCGGGAAGAAGATGATTCCAGAGGGTCATCACGATCCAGGTCACTCCTAAAAAAATCAGCGGCGGACACAGTATCAAAAAAATCCAGCCTTTTTTATGTTTATGATTCATATTTTTCTTTTTACTAACTATTTAAATCTTCGTATAATTTTCTCAACCGGTTTCTTAAGTGCTTTACCGCATAATTTTTACGGCTGATAATGGTTTTGATATTTTCACCGTGTTCATCGGCTATTTCCTGAAGGGTCTTGTCGTTGAGCTCATTTTCCACATAGACGATTCTCTGTTTTTCGGGCAGTTCTTCCAGTGCTTCAAATAATTTTTTCCAGATTTCATCCTGAAACATTTTCACTTCCGGACCGGCACTTTCATCCATCAGCAGAATATCTTTAATGGAAAAGTCACCGTCTTCATCTTCATACACAAAATCTTCAAGATTTTCCGTTTTTTTCTTACGGTACTTATCGGTAATTTTATTGGCAGTTACCCTGTACAGCCACCCGCCCACGTTTACAATTTCGGAAAGATTGGTAAGGCTACTGAACTGATACCACACTTCCTGCAGAATATCTTCCGCATCTTCCGCATTTTTCACTTTGGGACGAATATAAGACATCAGCTTTCCTCCGTACTTTGAAACGGTTTGTGAGATGATATTATCCTTCTCCTTCTGTGGCATTGTTATTTTTTCGACAACCTCCATATTGCTATGACGGTTGAAATTTTTGTTTTACTTTAATAAATTTAAAATATTTTTCGGGAACTCTGGATTTTCTTTTATTAATCGTATTTTTTAGATGTAGTTTTTATTTGTAGAACTTGTATCAATTTTTTTAGGAGCTTTTTCCCGCTATCCACTGTATCTTTTTTGTTTTTCCACTCCAAAGCTTCAGCAAACAAAAAAGGATGCCGTTTCTATCGGGGCTAGGCTGTAGTCTATCGGTAAATTAACGTCATTAAAAACAAAAACGGAAAGCTCAAGGAACTTTCCGTAGTTTAATTATAAAAATGTATTGGATTTTACTGATTAAAGTTTTTAGCAAAGAAACCCATCATGGTTTTATAAAATTCGATGCGGTTTGGCTCTTTTCCGAACCCGTGGCCCTCATCATATTTTACCATATAAGGAACTTCAAAACCTTTAGCTCTTAAGCCTTTTACAATCTGGTCAGATTCATTGATGTTCACTCTTGGGTCATTCGCTCCCTGAACCACAAACAAAGGCTTTTTAATTTTATCAATCTGGAAAACCGGAGAAACTTCTTTGGCAATTTTGGCTTCTTCAGGATTGTCAAGATCATACCAGATCTGCTTCACCATTTCTTTGTACGGCTTCCAGTATTCCGGGAAGGAATCGAAAAAAGTGAAGATATTCGATACGCCAACATAATCAACACCGCAGGAATACAAATCCGGCGTTTTAATCAATCCCATTAAAGTAGCGTATCCGCCGTGGCTTCCACCGTAAATAGCGACTTTATTTTTATCAACCCAGCCTTGCTCGATAACATATTTTACACCGTCTTCCACATCATCCATTGCTTTTCTTCCGATCTGTTTGTAACCGGACTGTTGGAATTCCTTTCCGTATCCTCCGGAAATTCTAAAGTTTACCTGTAATGTCGCATATCCTCTGCTGGCAAACAACTGTGTTTCCGGATTAAAGCCCCAATCGTCACGAATCCCCTGCGGACCGCCGTGAGGATTAACAATCAAAGGGACTTTCTTGCCCTGCAATGCTTCTTTTGGCAGTGTGATATACCCACGAATGGTTAATCCGTCCCTGCTTTTAAATTCAATGGGGCGCATTTCCGCCATATCTTCTTCTTTCAGCTGAGGCATGAGATCAAAAAGAAGTTTGACGGTTTTTGATTTTGTATCGTATTCGTAATACTTCCCGTATACTTTATCGCTGTCTACGACTATTAAAAGTTTTTCATCGTTGTCATCGGAAGAAACAACATAGAATTGTTTGTCGCCGAATTCGGAAGCAAGTTTATCATGAACTTCTTTATAGAATTTACTTACGGGAATCGTTTCATTTTTAATTCCGTTATAGCTGATTTCATCCAGCTCATAATTTCTGTTTTTTCCCGCAAGACCGATGGAACTGACATCAAAATCAGGATGGGAATAAACTTCTTTAATCACTGCGTCTTTCTTTAAATCGTAAAGGACAATTCTTGATTTGTCTCCGTCAAGATTGGTCACAACGTACGCTTCATCCTTATTTTTGGAATTTTCGTTAAAACTTGCGATATAGAACGTATTTTTCCAGTCTGTAGATTTCAGCAGGTTGAATTTCCCGGTCTGCAGATCCTTGTAATATAGTTTTGAGGTCAGGCCGTTTTCTAGAACAACATATCCGCGGAGGTTTCCGTCTTTATCAAAAATGTAATCGTCAATAGGACTTTTAACATCTTTGTTTTCGTACAACTGCGTAATTTCTCCGGTATTGAAATTGATTTTATACGGCTCAAAAATCTGCTTGTTGTTTTTGTTCATGGTGACCACCACATACGGAGTATCTTTGATGGGCTTTACAGTTCCCAGAGTAATTCCTTCAAAAGGAGTAAGATCTTTTAAGTTCTTCCCATCAATATCTGCGGCATATAGATGCAGATTTTCGTTTCCACCACGATCCTGCGTGTAAAACAGTCGTTTTTTATCCAGCCAGCCATAGCTTCTGATCAGATCGTCTTTTTCTTCCAGTGCTTTGGTAACTTTTCCTGTTTTCAGGTCTTTTACATAAACATGGTTTTTACTGTCTTTGTCTTTTTCCTTATAGGAAAGATACTGGCCGTCCGGCGAAATTTTAAATTGTGAAGCTTTCGGCCTTGCAAAGTAATCCTCCACTTTATATTTGAAGTTTCCTTTGTCATAAGAAATAAGCTGGTCGAATGTTGCTTTTGTAGAAACAAGGGAAGGGTCTCCCGGTAGTTTGGCGGTGTTGGTCTGTGCATTCATCATTAAGGCGGTTATTACCACTTGTGATATACCGAAAATTTTAGCTGTGATATTCATATTTTCATGGTTTGGTTAAATGTCTGTATTATAATAAGACGTCTAAGCCTGAAGAATTGTTACATCCGGACCATGAAATATTTTATCAAATTATTATCCGTCAAATTAATTTAGATAAATCCCGAAATACCAGGTCCAGGCTATCAGAATAATCTGCATCGGGATTCTTTCTTTATAAAGGTAATCCATTCCCGGGCCGGTAAAATCTGCCTTAAAAATATTGATATTCTTCTTTGATGAATTGATGTTGGCAATGAACACCAATACGTAAAAGATAATCAGTAAAACAGCAGTCAGCTCACGGATGGAAGGTATCATTAGTCCAATTCCGGCAGCGATTTCTAAAATTCCGGTAAAATATACCCAAAATAGTTTGGCGGGTATAAATTCCGGGATCATCATTGCCATTCCTTTCTGAAATTTAAAATGCGAAAGACCGGTAAATATGATAAAGACAGCCATTCCCAGGTTTCCGGAAAACAAAAAGTTCCAGTCACCCTGAAATATTTTCGTCCCCGCTAGAGCAAGAACGAAGGTTACAAACAGAATTGTTAATAGTTTCATGTTCTATATTTGTTCAGACGGGTAAAGTACTATTTTCCGCGAGATTCTTTACAATTTCCAGGCCTTGGGCGAAGCCTTTATTCATATGGTCTTCCCAGTCTTTTTCAACCTGAACTTCAGCATGGAGCTTGGTTCTGCCTTCATAATCGATCAGTATATATTTTTCGAAACAGCCGCTCCACTGCTTTACCTGCATGCTTTCGGTGTCTTCATTTCCGTTTTTATCGACCATTCCGAGATGTTTAAAAATAATCTGATCCGGCTCTTCCAGGCTATCAATCGTGGAAACCATTCCTTCACCTTCGGTATTCAAAAAGTAGGTTTTTCCGCCCACTTTCCAGTCGGACTTCATTACAGAATCAGAAGCGGGATTAAAAAATTTCGTCCATTCACAATATGTTTTCTCATTCCACAATATGTCCCATACCTTTTGTTTGGGAGCGTTTATAACGATTTCATAAGATAATGTTTCCATACTTAAATTTTAGTAAATAATTTTTTATAGTCTTTTCTTAATTTTCTAAATTAAATAAACTTTGCTTATTCTTAAATTAACATAAAGAATTTTAGTAAGTTAAGCTTATTCTGATTAAGAAATCAATACATGAAGTTCAGCTCATCTTTGTAACTTTTGACTCCTTCGAACCTGCAGTTTATGGTTGTATAAAATTTTAAATAAGCTGATTGTTTAGAGCTGATTTTCAGAGAGATGTTTCACATTGGACAATGCATTCGGAAATTTTTCTTCAAAAAATGATTTGAATTCTTCTGAAGTTGCGATTTCTACTTGCAAATGTGTTATGTTTTCATCTTCAGTAAGTATATATTTTTCCGTAGCTTCTCCCCAGTCACGTGGTGTTTCTACCCCTTCATAAATCTCTCCTAAATGGAGAAACGTTATTTCCTGATTGGGAATAAGCTTTGTAATTTTGCTGTACATTCCGTTGTTTTTTCCATCAAGAAATTTTATGATACTTCCTTCTTCCAGATTTCCCTGATAAAAAGAACCTTCCGTAAAAGCCGATGTCCATTGTCTGAATGAAAAATCATCCCAAAGGACACTCCATACTTTTATTGCTTCCGCATTGATCTGAATATCAAAATGTAATTTTTCCATAAAATTGTATAAAATAGCTGTTGTATTGTATAGTATTTATTATCCTCCTACGTAATCTCCTCCATTGATATGGATAATTTCACCCGTAATGAAACTGGAATCTTTTGAAGCCAAGAACACGTAGGCCGGAGCAACTTCCGATGGCTGTCCGGCTCTTTTCATCGGGTTATCTTTTCCGAAATCAGAAACGTCATCAAAGGTTTCCTTTACCAGAGGTGTCCAGATCGGTCCGGGTGCAACACCGTTCACCAGAATATTTTTCTCTGCAATATTGGTCGCGAGTGAGCGTATAAAGGTTGCGATAGCTCCTTTCGTTGACGAATAATCTATGAGGTGATCGCTTCCTCTGTAAGCTGTGACAGACGTTGTACAGATAATCCGTGATCCGCTTTTCATTAACTCCAGACAATCTCTGGTAAATGAGATCATCGAGATGATATTGGTGTTGAAAGTTTCGTAAATCTGTTCATCAGTAATGCTTTCCAGATCATCTTTTGGGAACTGAATCCCGGCGTTATTAACGAGGATGTCCAAAGATTCCCATTCTTTTTTAATTTTCTGAATGCATTCTTTCTGAAAATCCTTCTTCGAAATATCACCTTTCAGCAAGAGACAGGTTTTACCTTCTTTCTCCACGAGCTTTTTCGTTTCTTCGGCGTCGTCATCGCTTTCTTTATAGATAATAGCCACATCGGCTCCTTCACGTGCAAAATGTACGGCAACAGCCTGCCCTATACCACTATCTCCCCCTGAAATTATGGCTTTTTTATTCAACAGCTTATCGCTTCCTTTATAATCTTCCCGGATGATCTCCGGCAAAATTCCTTCTTCAGGTACTTTTGATTTAGATTGTGACTTGTTGTGTGTTTTCATAAAAGATATTTCCTTTACCGCATCAAACAGCAAGCCGAAGCCGAAAATAGGGTATCTAATAATATGGATTACATTTTAATTTTTAGTTTTTCAGATTATGTAATGAATTATTTTTAAACATTAAGAAATTATGACAATTACGGACAATCATAACATTTAAATTGATTCTAAGAATGATAGGCATTTTCCAAATCCTGAATGTTAATTTTCTGCATTCTCATCATGGCCTGCACTACTTTTTGAGCTTTCACCTGATCAGAATCGCTCATCAGCTCTATTAGCTTTTTAGGAACAATCTGCCAGCTGAAGCCGAACTTGTCTTTTAACCATCCGCACATGCTTTCCCTTCCTCCGTCTGAGGTTAGGCTGTCCCAGTAATGATCGGTCTGCGCCTGATCTTCGGTCATGACCACCATCGAAATGGCTTCATTAAAATCAAACTGATGATCGTAAGAACTGTCCATACAGAAAAAACTGTAATCGTCAATCACAAAATGGGCATGCTGAATGTTTTCAGGCGGTTCCGGAGCAGGATGTCCCTCGCTTCCGTCTCCGTATCTCAAAATACTACCGATTTTAGAATTGGGGAAGGTTGAAGTATATAATTCCATCGCCTGCATTGCTTTGCCATTGTTTTCATGCATAAACATCAGCGTAGGAATTATTTTTTGTGATCCCTGTTTTTCTCCGAGGAATATTTGCCAGGTAACAGCGTATTGATCTTTCAGCCATCCGTATTTTTTGCTCCATGAATAGGAATCCAGCGGCATTAGTGCCATCCCGCCTTCCATCAGCTGATCCCAGTACCGCTGTACTTCATCTTCGGTTTCACAGATCACCATAAAAGAAACCGACGCATTTTTTTTGAACTGTGGCCCGCCGTTCAGGAGCATCATTTTTTGTCCGAAAAGTTCAATATTCATAACGACAGGTGTGTCTGCCGTAATTTTTCCATTGAATATTTTACAGTAAAATTCGGCAGATGCTTTGGCATCTTCGTCGTACCAAAGACAGGGAAATATATTGTTGTTCATTGTTTTGATTTAATAGGAAATTAATCTGTTAAAATATAAGTTTATGATCATTAATTATTTTACGTTTTTATTATCGCAAGGTCAGACAAAGTTTTTGCAATACGATAATCTTTAAGATAAACAAAGGCATTTCATTTAATTACGTAAAACGAAAAATGTTATTTGATTGTTTAGTAAAAATTAAGTTTAAGTACACAAAAATTAGCTTTGATTATTTTTAAAATACATATTATTTTTCATCATGTGGATTCTTAATTTCTCCATTGCATTTTTACCGAAGCCATGCATCTGCCGGATTTCTTTTTCAGAATATTCCGAAAGTTTCTCAAGGGAATCTATCTTTTCTTTCTCCAGGGATCTTCTGGCCGGCACAGGAATGATACCGATCAGGAAATTCCCCTGTTCAGCATGGCTTACGGCGCAGATCGAGTTCAGGCACTTTGCCATTATTACCAGATTGATCATGGAAGGAAAGTTTTATTTAATGATTCTCAACATATTTATGAAAGTTATTCAGGATCGCATACCAGCCATCGCGTTGCATTTCAACAGGATTCTGCTTTTCAGGATCGAATATCTCAGTAACTTTTGTGGTGTTTTCATCAACTTTATCGAAGATTACTTTTACTTTTCTTTGATCTTCCATGTGATAAGTGATGCTTTTCTCAGGAATAATTTCATCGTAAATTCCGACAAGATCAAACCCGAAGCTTCCATCCTTTGCCTGCATTCTTGTGGTAAATCGTCCTCCTTCTTTTAAGTCTACTTCAGCAGAAGGGCACTCCCATGTATCGCTGGCAAAATTCCATTGAGTAATATGTTCCGGTTCATTAAAGTATTTCCATACTTTATTAACGGGTGCCAGAATCGTAATATCAATTTTTATAGGTTCCATATCGTTGTATATTTGGTATTTTGAAAGACTGCTTTTCACATTCTTTACTACTAAGGTACATTATTTTACGTATTCCTCATTATAATTGATCATCCAATGAATACCATATCTGTCCTGGAAGCTTCCGAAATAGTCTCCCCAGAACTGATCTTCCAGAGGCATTTCGATATTGCCGCCTTCGGAAAGCCCCCTGAAAAGCCTCTCCGCTTCTTCTCTGGATTCCGGGAAAATAGAAACATAATTGCTGTTTCCGATTGTCAGGGTCTGTCCGAAGCCCGGAACGATATCTGAAGCCATCAAAAGGTCGTTTCCTATTGGCAGCGCAATATGCATTACCCTGTTTTTTTCTTCGTCCGATAAATTTTCGGTTCCGGGAGCATTTCCCATTCTGTAAATTTCTCCGAGAAATTCTCCTCCGAAAACGGATTTGTAAAAGTTGAAAGCTTCTTCGGCTTTCCCGTCGAAGTTTAAATAAGAATTTAATTTAGCCATGATTTTTTATTTTAATGTTTATTTTTAACGCAATGACCGCAAAGATTTTTTTTACTACTATACTTTTTTAAGTTCGCAAGGGCGTTCTACTCAGAAGAGGTTAGGAGTTACATGAACAATCGTTTCTAAAAATTTAATTGGCCATGATTTAAATATTTTTTTATTTAATGTTTATTTTTAACGCAAGGACCGCAAAGATTTTTTTTACTATTATACTTTTTTAAGTCCGCAAGGGCGTTCTACTCAGCAAAAGGTTACGATTTAATGACAATTATTTTAAAAAAATTTAATCTTAGTAAAGGTTAATTGTTTCAGAAGTAAAGAAAATAATTGCTTGTTTTTAACGCAAAGACCGCAAAGATTTTTTTACTACTATACTTTTTTAAGTTCGCAAGGGTTTTCTAATCAGCAAAGAGAGTCAGATTTACATGAGCTATTGATTTTGAAAAATTTTAATTATTTAAAAACTTTTCTGCTTCGCTTACGGTAAAATCGATAAGTTTTTCATCGGTTTTGCCATTGAAATCAGCCATCATATAAGAACCATGGGTTGCGGGAAGAATCATGAGCTGCGAGTTTTTTACCAGCCGCCACATTTCCACCGTATGTTCCGGTTTCATCACATCTTTATCGCCTGAAATAAATAAGGTTGGAGATGATATGTTTTTTAAAATATTTTCGTCCCAGTCTTCGAAAGTCTGCATTCTTTTACTGTCTTTATCGGACATGTTTTCAAGGGCAGAAAAGTCCGGATTTAGGTTTAAAAAATTGATTTTAAGCGGCTCAGGCATTGAATCGAGAGTAGCATTGTTCATGCTTTCAAAGAAACCATCCATCATTCCGCTTTTTTTATAGAATGCGGATGCAATGACCAGTTTTTCCACCATGTCAGGATACAGATAAGCGACCTGCATCACCGTATTTCCGCCATTGCTGAATCCCCAAAATAATGCTTTATTTATATTAATCTTTTTCAGAAATGCAGCAATATCATGTGCATCCTGTTCAAAAGTTTCCGGAACATCACGATGACCGGACCTTCCGTGATTCTGAAGATCGATCCCAATGAGCTGAAATTGATGTTCCAGTCTTGCAATAATTTCTTTGTAATCGAACAGAATGGAACCGCCGCCGCCATGAATCAAAACCAAAGGTTTTCCGGAACCGTAGATTTCGTAATACATCTTAATTCCGTTAACTTCCTGATAGCCTTTTTCAACCGGATTCATTTTAATATTTTAAATTTTTATCGAATTCATATTTTAAGCCTTCATAACCGAGAATTCTCCGCATCAATCCAATTTGTCCGCACAGATAATCTTCCCGACCGATGCACATTCCGATGAAATTCAGAACCGTTTCCGGGAAAAAGTCGATATTCATTCCCATGGGAAAGGCTTTGTCTAATTCTTCATCCGATACTTCGAGCAGCTTCTGATATACCAAAGGTGAAATTTTATGGAAGGCATCTTTTAGCTGTTCCAAAGAAGGGTACGTAAAACTTTCGTCCAGACTTTTTCCCTGAAAGAAAAGTTCTTTAAATTCAAATTCCTCCTGAATCCCGAGCACCGATCCTAAAGCATATCTCATGTCTAAAAAGTTTCCGGCCATCCAGATGATATGATTGGTTTTGCCTTCTACTCTTTTCAGGGCATCCTGCGCGGAAATTCCGTCAAGCACCATCAGGAAATTCTGACTGTGACCTCGGAATGCAGGAATAATAATTTCTAATTGTTTTGATGTAGGCGTGTCCATAATGTTATGTTATGATATTTAATTAGGATGGAATCTGGGAAGGATCTGCAAAAATTACGTTCCAACCATGACCATTGATGTCCCAGAAAGAATTTTGATACATCCAGCCATGATCCTGTGGCTCTTCATGCTGTGTTGCGCCGTTGGCTACGGCTGCATTCACGACCTGGTCTACTTCTTCGCGGCTGTCTAAGCCGATCGCGACCAATACCTGGGTCGTATCGCCTTTCGGAACTGGTCTTTCGGAGAAAGTTTCGAAAAATTCTTCGGTCAGGAACATGATAGATATAGTATCATTCATTATGATACAAACTGCTCTTTCATCGGAAATCTGTTCGTTGACGGAGAATCCAAGATTAGTCCAGAATTTTTTTGTTTCCTGAATATCTTTTACGGGAAGATTGACATAGATCTGATTGATTTTCATAGTGTAATTGTATTGGTTTACTGTAACCAAAATTATCAACTTGCTGTGAAAATCAACTTGCCATAAGGCAAGATTTATGTTTTCGCGGGATGTGAAACCAATTCTTTACGGATACGGCTTAAAGAAGTATCTGTAACGCCGAGATAAGAAGCAATCTGTTTAAGCGGCGCGAATTGTATGACGTAAGGTTTTTGTTCCAGAAGATTAAGGTAACGTTTGGTTGCTGACAGGGTAAACATTTCCACGGAACGCTGCTTACAGATGAAAAGCTGCTGTGACATCCACGCCCTTCCCCATTCCCTCAGATTCGGAATTTTATGAAAAAGCTCCTGAAAGGTTTCAAAGTCAAATTTCCAGCATTCGCAGTCGGTAATGCAGACAATATTTTCCTGGGTGGGAATTCTCTGGAAAAGGGAGGAAACTTCAATAATAATTTCGTTTTCAACAAAGAAATTAGTAGTAACGTCGTTGCCGTTAAAGTCCGTGACAAATGATCGGGCAAGACCTTTTTCCAGAATATAATATTCATTGGCTGTTTTACCTTCTTCAAGGATAAAATCTCCTTTATGGAAGGTTATTTTCTCATGGACACTAAATATTTCCTGAAGTTCTTCAGGTAAGAAAAATGGGAAATCGTAGCATATTTCGAGGGCCTTGCTTATCATCAGGTAACTGTTTTTTGTGCTTCTAAAATAGAATTTTTATAGGAACTGGTGAAGGAAAATTTTTAGATTTTGAAAGATGACTTGAATGAAGATTGATAAATGATAATTAATGTTTAATGTTTAATGTTTAAAAATAACCGATTTAAATATTATTGTAAAAAAATTCATTATTTTTTCAAATAAGGTAAATAACTGAAGCTCAATGATTCAAAATAATTAATAATTTAGCGGTATGAAACAGACTTTCAGATTTAATTCGATTTCAGATTTTCATTCATTTTGTAATCTTCCGAATCCGGAACATCCGCTGATCAGCCTTATTGATTACAGCAAAGTACAGTATCCGGTGAATGATACGGAGCTGAAATGGATTCAGAATTTTTACTCGGTAGGCCTGAAACGGAATGTCAATGCAAAATTTAACTACGGACAGCAGGAATATGACTTTGATTCTGGCGTTCTGTGCTTTGTTTCGCCGCTTCAGTTCCTGAGCCTGGAAATGAAACCCGATATCGTAGCGGAACCGACGGGCTATCTGCTGCTCATTCACCCCGATTTTCTTTGGGGGACTTCGCTGATCAAAAAAATCAAGTCGTACGAGTTTTTCAGCTACCAGATCAATGAAGCATTGTTTTTGTCGGATAAGGAGGAGAAGGTGATTGTTGATCTTTTCCGGAATATTGAAAAGGAATACCAGAACAATACCGATAAATTCACCCAGGAACTGATTGTTGCCCAGCTCGAACTGTTCCTTATCTACGCCGAGCGTTTTTATGAAAGACAGTTTTTTACCCGTAAAAAATCCAGCCACGAACTGCTAGAGAAGTTTGAAGAAACGCTTTCGCAATATTTCAGCAGCGGAAATCTTCTGGAAAAAGGCATTCCTTCGGTAAAATCCATCGCCGAACAACTGAATATTTCCGCGAACTACCTGAGCAGTCTGTTGCGGATTCATACGCAGCAAAACACACAGCAGCACATTCAGAATAAGCTGATCGATCACGCCAAAGAACGTCTGAGCACGACCAATTTATCCGTGAGCGAAATTGCGTATGAGCTGGGATTTGAGCATCCGCAGTCTTTCAGCAAGCTGTTTAAGCAGAAGGTGAATCAGTCGCCGGGGGAGTTTAGGAGGGCGTTTAATTAAAGAAAGAATTATTAGCTTCTATATTTTAAATATTGTAAATTTGAGTTAAATAGATATACTTAAAAACAAATATGAGTGAAAATAATTTTAAAGTAGACATATCATCTACTGCTTTAGAAAAAGGTATTGATTTAGCGAAAAATTTTCTTGAAAAGCTAATAACACCAACTGTTGAAGAAACAGGATTATTTTTTAAAGAACAAATAATAAGTTGGAGATTTAAGAATCAGATAAAAATACTTAACAAAGCTCGAAATATTTGCATTGAAAACAATATTCATCCCAAAGCTATCTCGCTTAAATTACTTTGTCCATTACTAGAAAATGCTTCCTTAGAAGATGATAAATTTCTACAAAACAAGTGGGCTATTTTATTAACTAATATGGTAGATTCGGAACAAAATATAGAAAATCATGTTTTTCCTTTTTTACTTAGTCAAATTTCGAAACCTGAATTTTTAATATTAGAAAAAACTGTCTTTCTAAGAAGTGAAAGAAGGTTGAGATTGGCACAAGAATTAAATCTTTTTTTAGAAACAAAAGACGAAAAAAAGAAAAATCTAGAATTAGAAATTAAAAGTCTGGCTAATAAAACTGATGATTATAAGGAATTGAGAAAATTCTGGAAATTACAAAATGAAATCAAAGATTTGGATGAGAGAGAAACAAATATTCAAATAGAATTATATAAACCCGAATATATAAATGAAAATGAATTAGAAGAGTTTGAGATGGCAAATTTAATCAGATTAGGACTTGTAAAAAATCTTCCCCAGCATTACGTTTATACAAATGGTGCTGAAATTAGAAATGACCCAAGTAGTGATTATTTGACCCTTGATGATTTAGAAATTAACATTGAAAATGATGGAGAACTTTATTTTATCACTGAGTTAGGTGATTTATTTATGGATGCATGTAAGAAAAAACAATTATAAGATTTATATTAATTTTATTTTTCTAGAACAACATTTATATTCAATTCCGAAATTAATCTCATTTAGAATTTATGATAATTCAAAGCGAGGAATTATTGATCTTCTTTGAAATATCTTGAAAATATTACTATAATGTAAGCCCTGTTCTTATATAAATCTTATTACAGCAATAAAAAACCTCATAACCAACACACTTCTAAGTATTTACACCCAATCCAACATTTGGTAATTTCTACGCTACCCTTCCTGTTTTTTTCTTCGTTACTTTGGTTAACCAAAATCATTTACTCGCCAACGGGTAAAAACTAACACTAACCAAAAAACAAAAGAAATGGAAACAATTGAAATCACCAAAACAGGAGTCGGGATCAACGATCCTTTTGAACGTGTAATCTTTGACGCCGAAAGATCATCGGGCAGCGCTACAGAAGCTTACTCGATTGAAGTATCCGGACAGGGCCAGCTTACCGGGCTTTCTTACACGGTTCCGGCCCACGCTGAAGGCAGAATCAAAGCCAAGCTTCAGATCTCTGCGATGTCCAGCGAAGATGTACAGAAACTTAACAACCTTGCGATGGGCATGCTGGATGCAAGCGCTCAGACCCAGGTAAAAGAATTTGAAAAAACCGCAGCCAGCGCCAATCTTTCGGTGTGGACCTGGTTTTTCGGTGGCGGAGGCGCTTCTGCTTCCTATGAGAAAACTAAAGAGAGCATGCTTTCAAAAGGGCTTACTGAAGCTCAGATAACCACATTGATGGATGCTTTCCTCGAGCTGGCAAAGAAAATGTCAACCGTAGAAATTAATTTTTATATTAATAATTCAGCGAATCCGTATTCCGTTTCCGGGGATCTTTACTTATATACCGTTTCCGGAACGATCAAAACTGAAAAAGGAACGGCACAATACCGTATGCTGGCTGACAGTGCTTCTGCAGGTGGACCTCCTCCATCAGGCGGTGGCGCTCCTGCTTCGGGAGTTATTAAACTGAATTAATTTCAGAGATTGTAGATTAGAATATTTTGAGTGGCCGGAGAAATCCGGTCATTTTTGTTTTAAAGGTTCTCAATATATTTTCTTCGCTTTGCTGCGAAAACACTCGAATTGACACAGAGAAAAAAATTATATCTATTAATAAATCTTTCCTTTAAAAGAACAATCAACACAAAAAAGAGAAGCCAAAGCCTCTCTTTTCTATTTTATCCAAATTTCTTCTTTCTCAGCCAGAAGAACAATCCTCCTAAAATCCCGATAATGGCTAACGGCAGCAGCAGATTAAACCATTGCCAGTTGTTTTTCTCTTCGGTGATTCTCTGTCGGTCCAGAAGCCTTTCTTCAATGTTCCGGTTTCTGAGTTCCATCAGATTGCTGTCATCCAGAAGATAATCGAGGGCATTTCTCAGGAACTGCTCGTTTCCAAACTGTTCGTTGGTCAGCAGATCTACACCCAGAGGAAGCGCCTCTCCTTTCAGGACTTTATTTCTACCTACGTCTCCGTCGGCGATGACGATCATTTTATTTTCAGGACTTGAATTCTTGAAATTCGGGTATGATTTTCTTTCAATCCTTGAAGCATACGCCGAGTTGAACTTTCCTTCCAGCGCTACTGCATAAATTTTCGGGGTGCTGGGTTTTTCCATTTGCCCGAGGCTGTCTACACTGGAAATTTCTTTTAAGTCAACATAATTCGGAACCTGTTTCAGCAACGTTCTTTCACTTGATTCGAAAAGCACATTCGTTTTAATATTTTTTCTTCCGCCCAACGTATCGATAGAAGTCGGGAATTCAAATTTCACCGGATTGATATTTTTGGTAATCGGATTGTTGTTTTCTGCAATTCCCAATGGATAATACGGCCACGGAAGACTTGTGTACTGAGGATTGCCACTCACTTCTCCCGTCACTAATCTCAAAAGGGCAAATTTCTTCACATCTTTTACCAAAGCGGGGTTAATCCTGATTCCGTAGTTGAAGAAAAAGTCGGTCATATTGATGTCAACCGGGAACGGCATTACTTTTTTAGACCTCATCAGCGTATCCATTTCTGCATTTACCGCGTCAATCATCCATAACGTTTTACCGCCGTTCATGATGTATTGGTCAAGGATCACTTTTTCTCCATCGGTAAAGGCTTTCCTTGGCTTTGCAATCACTAAGGCACTCATCTGCTTCAGCATCGGAACATCTGCAAGGCTAAGCTCAGTCTGGTTTTTCGGAATGATAGGCCCTGCATCGTAACTTTCTGTTGCCAGCTGCATGAATCCCTGGAATTCAGTAGGGCTCAGCTCATCCTGATTGATCAGGATTCCAATCTTTTTTCTTTTATGAGCCGAAATGTTTTTAATGTTGGAAACAAGATTGTATTCCAAATTTTCTATGGATTTTGTCAATTGCTGGTCTGCATCAATTCCGGACTGTTGTACCACTAGAGGAATCGAAACTCCTTTTTTATCATATTTTACTACCGCATACGGAAACAGCATGATCTGTGAAACTTTCCCGTCTTTGATATCCGGAAGTACGGACGGCTGCATTCCCATGGCCATCAAAGTATCCTGGGACATTTTGGTTTTGATGGGATCAATAAATTTAAAATCGATCTTCGGATTGATCTTTCTGAATTCTTCGAGCATGAATCTCGTTTCACTCTGAAGCTGCTTAAAGCTTGCAGGAAAATCTCCCTCAAGGTAAACATCCACCACCAAAGGTTTGTTGACTGATTCCAATACTTTAATGGTATTGTCGGAAAGCGTATATCTTTTTTCTTTGGTTAAATCCAGTCTGATGCCCGAAACGGCAAGAATAATTACCAACGGTAAAATGACGAAAAGTAAAATTCCCAGCGGAGATTTAAATGATATCTTCTTCATAATTCTACTTTTTTTTATTAATGAAATGATTGGACAACACTAAAGTAATACCGATGATCAATACAAAGTAAGCCACATCTTTAAAATCAATAAGCCCTCTTGTAAAGCCTAAGAAATGCTGGTAGAAACCGATATTCTGCAAAATAAAATCTGCACCGCCAAGCAATTTATAACTTGCCAGCTGCTCGATTCCGAAGTACATGATGAAACACATGAAAACACCCAACAGATAAGCCATGATCTGGTTTTGGGAAAGCGAAGAAGCCAGAATCCCAACTCCCGAAAATACTGCAATTAAAATAATCAACCCGATGTAACTTCCGAACGTCATCCCAAGATCTATATTTCCTGCCGGAACACCTAATACATAAACGGTGTATAAATAGATCAGCGATGGTATCAGGCATAAAATTCCGACAATCCAAACGGATAAGAATTTTCCGAATACGAGATCTGAAATTTTTAAAGGTTGAGAAAACAGCCAGTTCAGTGTTCCGGTTTGTTGTTCTTCCGCAAAGGTTTTCATAGAAAGGGCCGGAATGATAAACATTAAAAGCCATGGAACCAATACAAAATAGCTTTGTAAAGAGGCCATCCCAATCTCAAAAATATTGGAATCGTTGTCGAAAAAAAATAGAAACAGGGTTGCGATCAGACTGAAAGCCGCAATGATGATCCACGCGCTCCAGTTTCCGAAGTAACTCCAAAGTTCTTTTTTTAAAATTGCAATCATAGTTTTTATTGTCAAATGTTGTTAGTTAATTGTTTTTAGTTGTTAGCTTTTTACGATCAACCATGAGCTAACAACCATTAACCAATCATTACTTTTTCTTATTTTTATTAACGAGTTTCACCGTCATCATAATTAAAAATACCAGAACGAAAAATCCTGTGATTAATTGCCACCAATAATCAATAACCTGAGATTTTAAGATTACCGTGAATACAACCAGGAACAAAATGAACGTTGCAATTTCGTTTGCCTGTCTTAGTTTGATATTGGCTGTTTCTAACGTGTTTCCGTTAAGTTCTTTCAGTTGTAACACTTTTTTCCAGCACCAGTAATGGTAAATTGCGAGGCCGATAAGAAATGTCAGCTTCAGATGAAACCAGGGGGTTTTCATCAATCCTAAATTCAGGAAGATCATCGTTATTCCGCAGATGGTCATGATGACACCTGCCGGAACGGTAATGATATTCCACAGCCTGCGTGCCATAAAAGTATACTGTTCTCTCAGGATTTTCTTTTTATCATCGGCAAATTCGTCGGTATCTTTATAGTAGACAAAAATTCTTACAAGGTAAAAAATCCCTGCAAAATAGCTTACCATGAAGATAATATGAAGCGCTTTTATTATAGTGTAAAGCATCGTAAAAAAATAATGGCAAATATAACGTTAATGACAAAAATATTTGATAGAAAACGTAATAAATGTTATCATTTTCCTGCTATGTTTACTGTTATTTATTAAAAGTTATGAAGATTTTAAGATCTTCTATTTTACGAAAGAGATACTATCCATTTTTTTACCCTCAGCATACTTTTTAATATAGAGGAGATTTCCCTTCTGATCATAATATTTCCAGTCTCCAAAATAAAACCAATGACGCTCATTCTGAGATACTTCTACTTTTGACTGCCCACTCTCCATCAGTTCTCCGTTAGGAAAATACTTTTTAGTTTTGGTGACTGTTTTTTTAAATTTATTTTTTTCGTACAATTTATTGTTGAGATAAATTTTCCAGATTCCCACCTTTTCTCCCTTTTTATATTTTCCGAATGCGGTTAATATTCCTTCGTCAGCAGAATATTCTTCCTTCCACTTGCCGTCTCTTTTATTTACATTATTTTCGTTATTAATATATTGGTTCATTTTTGTGTTACAGGAAACCAATGTTAAAGCACAGACCAGAGCAATGTATATTTTTTGCATAAAAAAACAGAATTTCCGTAAATATAGAAATTCTGTTTTATTCTACAATTGTAGAATCGTTTTATTTTTAAGAAATCACCCCAAGTTCTTTTCCAACTTTTTCAAAAGCTGTGATTGCTTTATCTAAATGTTCTCTTGAGTGTGCTGCAGAAAGCTGAACCCTGATTCTCGCTTTCCCTTTCGGCACCACCGGATAGAAGAACCCGATCACATAAATCCCTTCATCCATTAATTTTTCTGCCATTTTCTGGGCTAAAGGTGCATCGTAAAGCATTACCGGAACTATTGCTGCATCACCGTCAGGAATATCGAAGCCTTTTGATTTCATTTCAGCTCGGAAGTATTCAGCATTTTCCATTACTTTATCACGCAAAGAAGTATCTTCGGAGATCATATCCAATACTTTCAACGCTGCTCCTACGATTCCCGGCGCCAATGAGTTGGAGAACAAATATGGTCTGGAACGCTGTCTCAGCATATCAATGATTTCTTTTTTGCCTGAGGTAAATCCGCCCAAAGCGCCACCTAACGCTTTTCCTAAGGTGGAAGTAATGATGTCTACTCTACCTATCACGTCGTTGGCTTCATGCGTTCCACGGCCTGTTTTTCCGATGAAACCGGTAGCGTGAGAATCATCAACCATTACCAAAGCATCATATTTATCCGCTAAATCACAAACGCCTTTAAGGTCTGCAACAATTCCGTCCATTGAGAAAACACCGTCGGTAACGATGATTTTAAAGCGGTGATTTTTTTCGGAAGCGGCAATCAGCTGTGCTTCCAGATCTTCCATATTGTTGTTTTTATAACGGTATCTTGCGGCCTTACAAAGACGGACGCCGTCAATGATGGAAGCATGGTTCAGCTCATCGGAAATGATCGCATCCTCTTCGGTGAATAATGGTTCAAAAACTCCTCCATTAGCATCAAAACATGCTGCATAAAGAATCGTATCTTCAAGGCCTAAGAAATCTGCAATCTTCTGCTCCAATTGTTTGTGAATATCCTGAGTTCCGCAGATAAAACGAACGGAAGACATTCCATAACCGTGAGATTCTATCATTTCCTGGGAAGCTTTCATCACTTCCGGATGATTGGATAATCCCAGATAATTGTTGGCACAGAAGTTCAGAAGTTTTTTTCCATTGGCTTCTATTTCCGCACTTTGCTGAGAAGTGATGATTCTTTCTCTTTTATAAAGCCCGTCGTTTTCAATATTTTGCAGTTCGTTCTGTAGATTTTCAAGATACTTTTGAGAGATCATTTCTAATATTTTTTAAGATGCGCTAATTTAATAAAAAAAGCCGTCTCACAAGGATGAAACGGCTTTGTATTTATGATCTGTCTTTTATTTCTTTAAAAACTTCACATTCTTATCATTAATTCTGAAAATATACGCTCCGGGAACAAACTCTGATGTATTAATTGGTTTTCCTGGCTGATATATTCCTTTCTTCACAAGTTTTCCATCTGAGAAATAGATGGTAAATTCCGCAGGTCTGTCAACGCCTTTGATATTGATTTCATTTTTAACCGGATTGGGATAAAGGGCAAATTCATCCTTCACCATTTCTGCTGTCCCTAATGTATTATCCTGAGTCACCGTTGAATTTTTTTCTAAAATCTGATACTCGTAGTTAAATTCTACACTGGCAACCGGGAAAGCTACAGATTGTGTAAAATACTGGTTGTTTACCGTATTATTCGGTGCAAAATACGCAACCTGGCCACCTGTGCCGTTTACTTTTATCGGAAGAGGCATTTCAAAAAAGCTTACCGTAGGACTGCTTTGTGTCTGTGAAGCTTTAATAGTTAAGGTATTTCCTACCTGTTTCCAGCGGATATTATAGGTGGGATACCCCTGTCCGTAGATCCAGTCGTTGAAAAATTCTGTAAAATCTTTACCGGTGGAAGTCAGTAATGACGCGTTCAGATCCTGAGTTCTTACGTAATTGTAGGCAAGAGCAGGTCTGGAATGGTATTCTTTAATAGCCTGATAAAAAGCTGTGTCTCCAAGAATCCATTTAATCATTCTTAAAACATACCCACCTTTAGAATAAGACAATCTTCCATTAAAAATGGTACCGACATTGGTAAGGTTGGCATCTGCCACGTATACACTTCCTCCTGTTGCACTTGTAATGTAATTTTTCTGTCCGAGAAGGTAGTTTAAAAAATTAGCATTGGTCATCAGCAATTTTTCATTGGCTACATGTTCTCCGAATGTTGCAAAGCCTTCGTTGAGCCAGATATCGTTCCAGGCGCCACAGGTTACTTTATCTCCAAACCATTGATGGGCAAGTTCGTGGGCTATTAAATCTCTGGACCATCCTCCCATTGAAGACATGGTCTGATGCTCCATACCGCCTCCTGCCTGGAATTCCATGTGACCATACTTTTCGTTTCGGAAAGGATAAGGCCCGAAGTAGGTTTCAAAAGTATCCATCACTGTTTTTGTCCAGTCGATGTTGCTCATGCTTGTTGTATTGGTGGAAGTAGACGGGAAAATATAATTCACAAAAGGGAAAGGAGGATTTCCCATTGTGTCATTTACTTTAACAAAATTGGTAATCGAAAATGCAATGAGATAAGCCGCGGTAGGATATTGCGTTCTCCAGAAAGTACGCTTTTGGCCGTTCCCAAGAAGTGTTTCTGACATAAACTTACCGTTGCCCGCTACACTATATTGTGAAGGTGTAGTAACCTTTATATCAAATCTTTCTATTTTATCATTTAAACTTTGCTTGGTAGGAAACCAGTCCTGTGCCCCGTAAGGCTCACTTAACGTAGACAAAACTGCAGTTCCGCCCTGGGTTCCGTTAAAAAAAGCACCATTAGCGGTAGGAGGAGCCCCGGAATAACTGATGGTAAGAGAATCGAGCACATTCGCAGACAGCGCGGAAGCAAAATCAATTTTTACTTCTTTTGTGGAAAGCTGCTGGAAATTAAGATTATTGCCATGATAGGATACCTGTGAAACTGTCATCTGATCATCAAGATCAAAATAGATACTGCTGATATTCTGGGTTGGCTTAAAATGCGAGGTTACGGAACCTGCAATACTGTAAACGGCCGGATCAACCGTAACATCCATTCTCTGGTACTGCAGATCATAATTTAAGGTATTGGGATTGATATTTCCGACTGCCATTTTATTGGCAAAAGACTTCATTTCTTTTGCAATAAACCCCTTTCTTTCAATATTGTCTATGTTTTTCTGGGCATACGACTGCTGTATCGTAATAACGGCCAGTAACAAAAAATAGAATTTTCTCATACATAATAAAAATTGTTTCAAAGATATAAAAAAACCTTCCAATCATTGATTAAAAGGTTTTTATCTTAATTAAATTTTAATAAATCTATAAATCTAAAGCTGGTTCAAGAATTTTTTCCATTCTTTTCTTAACCATGTCTACCGATCCTGTATAATTGTTTACCAATAAAGAAAAAACCAAGGTCTTGCCGGTATTGGTTTTCATATACCCTGCCAGTGTTTTTACCCTGTTTAAAGTTCCTGTTTTTGCAAAAATCTGTCCGTTTCCAAGTCCGTTGAACATTCTTTTTAACGTACCTGACTGTCCGCCCACCGGTAATGAATTCAAATATGTTTTATAATATTTTTCATTCATTAAGGAGGTAAGGAATTTTGCCTGGGCAATCGGGGTTACATTATTGCTTCTTGAAAGTCCGCTTCCGTCGATATAATTGAGGCCCATCATGTCAAAACCTTCGCTTTTCAAATGTTCCGTCACTACTTTTCTTCCGGATTCCGTAGTCTGGTCTCCCAAGCTCTGGAAACCTACTGTTTTCAGCAATGCTTCGGCCAAACCGTTATCACTGTGCTGATTGGTATAAAAAATAATATCGCCTAAAGTCGGAGATTTATACGTTGAAACCAGCTTTCTGCTTTCAGGATTGGCATCCGTCATTTTCGGGATTACTTTTCCGGTTACAGGAATTCCACCTTTCACCAAAGTTGTTCTGAATGTATTGGCAAGATAAGCCGGAGCATCTGGTAATTTTGTGGTTAAAATACCGTCACCTTCATATTTATCGGCATACACCATCTGGTTGTTATAAGGAGAAACGTAGAAAAATTTCTTTTCGTTTGAGAAGTTGGCTGATTTCTTTACAATCAGTTTTTCATTAGCAGGATTGATCTCACGGGTGGTTCCTGCAGGCAGGTAGTAATTATTATTCTCCAACCAAACAACATTTTCCGGAAGCTTCGAAATATTGCCTTTGAAAAGCGCTGTCTGGATGATAATATCACCATTTACCTTTTTGATTCCCTCACGTGAAAGTCCTTCTTTAAAATCTGAAATAATATCTCTGTAGGCCCAGGCTCCGGCTTTGTTCGTTCCTAAAGAAGGATCGCCGCTTCCCACGATATAGAGATTTCCGTTAAGAATTCCGTTCTCATCAACACTTCCTGAATATTCCAGCTGCGTATTCCAACGATAATTCTCACCCAGCATGCTCATTGCCGTTTCGGTGGTCAGTAATTTTGTGGTGGAGGCAGGAACTAAAGGAGTATTTTCATTATACGAAGAGATAACTTTCTTCGTTTTCGGATCGTACACTACGAATCCCCAGGTTGCATTTTTTAGCACCGGATCGGTCATCATCGTGTTTACATTAATGTCTACAAGCTCTTTCGCCGACAGAACTGTTTTTTCTACCATCGATGTAATCGGTGAAGGCAGATTTAAACTATTGTTCTGATTTTCGTAACCTGGAGAATACAGCACTGTAGAAACGGTAGACTGGGCAAGGACGAATCCTGCGGCCAGCACCGCAACACCTGAAATATACTTTCTGAAATTTACCATCTATTTTTTCATTTTGCTATATGTTGGATGAATTAAAAATCAATCGGTTAAATTGAAAGTTAAACCCCAAACATATAATCAACGACCAAATGTAGAAAATATTGCTAAAAGTTGATGCGGAAGGTGATAATAAAACCCTATAAAATTTGTTAAAATTTGTTAAAAATCAACAAAAACATCTTTTTTAATGCTTTGGTATGCAGTAATTTCATCGAATTCTTTTAAACTTGTTAAAACCAGTTTTTTATATTCCTCATATTTCCTTCCTCTTGGTAATTTAAGAAGAATCTGAAACTGATACAGGTTATTAAGCTTTGCGATTTGCGCTTTTTCCGGGCCTAAGACACAGTCTTCAGGAAGATACTTCCTGAGAATTGACCCGAGAAACTGTGAAGCCCTGTTGGCTTTATCTTCTCTTCTGTGCTTCAGCTCAATCATGATGAGTTTCGTAAAAGGCGGATAATGGAATTTCTTACGTTCCGTTAAAATGTATTTATACACTTTAGCCGGATTATTCATTTTAATCAGTTGAAAAACAGAATGCTCCGGGTTATAAGTCTGTATGATAATCCTTCCCTGGCCGGATACCCTTCCTGCCCTTCCTGATACCTGGGTAATGAGCTGATAAGCCCGCTCCTCTGCCCTGAAATCCTGAACATACAGCATAGAATCTGCTTTAGGTATCGCCACCAGCTCAATGTGATTAAAATCCAGTCCTTTGGAAATCATCTGTGTGCCGACTACAATATCGGTTTCCCGGTCTTCGATTTTTTCGTATAATCTTTCGTAGGCAAATTTCTTTCTCATCGAATCAACATCCATACGGTCAACTTCGCTGTCGGGAAACAGCTTTGAAACTTCTTCATGGATCTGTTCTACTCCCACACCTCTTTCATTCAGGTTTTCGGAGTAACATTTAGGACAGGTTTTCGGTTTGGAAGCTCTCTGGCCGCAGTAATGGCATTTCATTTCATTGGCTGCTTTGTGATACGTCATTACCACATCGCAATTGGAACAGTAATTGACATAACCGCAGGTTTCACATTCCACCACATTTGCGTAACCACGGCGGTTGTGAAGCACAATAACCTGATTTTTTTCTTCTAAAACTTTTTTAATCTCATCAATAACCTGTAGAGAAAAGTTTCCGGAAACTTTTTTGGAATCCTGGGCTTCTTTAAAATTTACGAGCTCATATTCCGGAAGCTTTACATTCCCAAAACGCTCTTCGAGAAAGATATATGCCATTTTTTCTTTCCTGGCGTTGTAATAGCTTTCCACCGAAGGTGTTGCCGAACCTAAAATCACACGGGCGTTATAGAAATTTCCCAAAATTAATGCTGCATCTTTCGCATTGAAATAAGGAGAAACTTCTCTTGGCCGGTACGCAGAATCATGTTCTTCATCGACCACAATCAATCCTAAATTACGGAAAGGCAGGAATAAGGAATTCCTTGTTCCGATCAGGATTTTAATATCATTCTGTCGGATTCTTCTCCAGACTTCCACACGTTCAAAATCGGTAAGTTTCTGATGGTAAAAACCGAGCTGTCTGCCGTATTTTTTTTCTAACCGTTGGGTAATCTGCTTGGTTAAGGAAATTTCCGGAAGCAGGAACAATACATTCTTGTCTTCTTTAATGCATTCTTCTATTTTTTCCAGGTAGAGATGTGTTTTTCCTGATGATGTGACACCATGCAAGAGTACATTTTTCCCTTCTTCAAAAGCTTCATCTATTTCCGCCTTTGCTGTTTTCTGAGGTTCCGAAAGCTCTTCTATTTCTTCTATTTCTCCTTCATAGCTTTCCAGCCTGTCTTTCTGCATGTAATATTCCTCAACCAGATTTTTATCTGCTAATGCTTTAAAGTGTGAACTTCCAAAATAGCCATCTTCAAAAAGCTCTGATTTTTTAATATGAAGATCGGGATTTTCCGTCTGTTTTTCGAGAATATGAAGGAAAAGGTCTTTCTGCTTCTGCGATCTTTTTAAGGTTAAAAGTATTTCCGTAAGGTTCTGGTTTTTTAAAACCTCATCTTTTACCTTTACATAGGCAACTTCTTTTGCTTTGTATTTTTCGGCAATTTTTTCATCAATCTCGATATATTGAAGATCAATTAATGAATTGATGGTTCTGATAATATCTTTTTTCGGAATAAATGCTTCGATATCCGTTAAATTGATTAGCTGCCGGACTTCCAGCGCCTGGATCAGATACATTTCGTTGACATCCAGATTTTCGAAATCGACCGTTATATTCGGTTTTAATTTTAAATAGGTTTCACTTTCCAGCTTTAAAGAAGAAGGAAAAGCAAAACGGTAAATTTCGCCAAGACCGCACAGATAATACCCGGAAAGCCAGTTCCAAAAGTTAATCTGCTCCTGAGGGACAATCGGCTGATCGTCCAGAAGGCTGATCACTTCTTTCGCCACAAATGTTTCCGGTGCATCATTATGAAGTTCAAATACAATTCCGGTATAGATCTTTTTACCACCAAACGGTACCAAAACGCGCATTCCTGTCTGGATTTCGGATTGCAGCTCTTCGGGAACTTTATAGGTAAAAGATCCTTTTAAATTTAACGGCAAAACAATCTGGGCGTACTGCAAAGGGAAATATTTAAAGTGTAAAATTAATTTATTCTTTTGTGAACTGCAATTTTTGTTTAAACAACTTCTAAAGCTAAATCTTCAGGGTTTTTGAAATATTAAAGGTTGTTTTGATCGAGTAAGTTTTAATTCATCGTGTCCCATAAACTCATGACTTCAATTTTTTCCAAAGGTTTTGTAAGAGTAATTTTTTTCGAAGCTTTTGGGAGCAAATCGAAGAAATTGTCACTAAAGTGTGTATCTCCCATTAAATAGACATCTTTCGCTAAAACATCGGTAGAAACTTCAATTTCAGTCGGAGAAATTTTCCTGATTGTAAGATGGGGTTTTGGCAGTTTTAAATCTTTAGGTTTTGCGAAGAAATAGTTGGTCTCGGCAATCACTTTTTCATCTTTTCCTCTCAAAATTACATTTAAAAACAGTTCATTTTTATCACCATCACCGATAAGTTCACTGATAGATGCAGAATTAAACTTTATATTTCCTTCCAGATTCTGTTTCTTATTTGAAACTGCCGTAAGAATATTTTCACCTTTAAAATTATTTACTTCAAACTCTAAGGTTACGTTTTCAATTGCATTCAATCCGTCATTAATACCATAAAAGTTTAAAATTCCATCCTTTTCTTCCGTTAAGATTACCTGGTTTTCAAAACTTCTTTTTAACTGATAATGCAGCGCTTTCCAGTTTCCTAAATAATCGATCGAAGACCATGAAACCACCGGCCAGCAATCATTCAGCTGCCAATATAACGTTCCCATGTTGTAAGGTTTTGCACGGCGGTGCGCTTCTATGGCAATCTGCATTCCGCGGGCCTGAAGCAGTTGGGAAATATAGTTGTATTTCACAAAGTCTTTCGGAATGTTATAATCCCTTTTCATATAATTTTCGATAATCTCCCAGCCTCTTGAGTGCTTTTCATGTGCTTTGATGGTTCCGTTCTGAAAATTCAAATCAGCTTTTCCTGAAAACATGGATTTTGTGGTTTCCAGTGTAGGCATTCCCTGAAAACCGTATTCGGAAGCAAAACGCGGAACCTTTTCGTTGTATATCTCAAAAGGCTGTTCGCCCCACCAGACGCCCCAGTAATGAGAATCTCCTTCGCTTAAACTTTCCTGGTGGCCCCAGCCGATGGACGGTGAACTCGGCCAATAGATCTGTTTATCAGAAACCGCATATTTTTGAATGGCATTAGGAATTATTTCATGAAAAATTTTATTATAATCTTTCCAGACGTGAAGAGAATCTTCTTTTGAATATTTAAACTGCTTCTGATATCCCCAATTGACAATCGCTTCATTAATTTCATTATTTCCGCACCATAAAGCCAGGGAAGCATGATTCTGCAGCCGCTCTACCTGATCTTTTACTTCCCGTTCGACATTTTTCTGAAAGTTTTCGTCTGCAGGATAAAAGCTTCCTGCAAACATAAAATCCTGCCATACTAAAATTCCGTTTTCATCACAGGCTTTGTAGAATTCGTCATCTTCGTAAATTCCGCCGCCCCAGACGCGGATCATATTCATGTGGGCTTCTTTACAGTCTTTGATGAGTTTCTGGTATTTTTCTTTGGTCATTCTCGGAGAAAAACTGTCGCCGGGAATCCAGTTGGTTCCTTTGGCGTACATTGGTTTTCCGTTTACTTTGAAATAAAAGGATTTTCCTTTTTCGTCTTTTTCCTGGATTAATTCAACCGTTCTTAGCCCGATCCGTTCAGATTTTTTATCAATCAGTTTATTATCTTTTTGCAGGGTAATTTCTACGTCATAAAGATTCGGGTTTCCCCATCCGTTCGGCTGCCATAAATTCGGTTTGTTAACAGTAAAAGGAAGCAAAATCGTATTTTTTCCTTTTTTCAACCGGATCGTGTTGATTTTATTATTGATTAAAACTGAATATGTTCCTTCGTTATCTGCTGAAATTTCAGTATAAATATTTAATTCTGCTTTTTGCCTTGTTATCTTTTTTTGCTCAATTTTTATGTTTTCTAGTTTTGCCTGATTCCAGAAATTTAATTGTACATCTCTCCAGATTCCAGCAGTGACGAGTCTGGGGCCCCAGTCCCAACCAAACTGATACTGCGCTTTTCTCACAAAACTTCTTGGCGACTCCGGCATGGTAAACGGCACTTTTTCAGCCAACTGTTTCCCGGTATTTACTGCAGATTTGAATTTAACCTGTAAAATATTTTCGCCGATTATTAAATGTTGCTTCACAGGAATCGTCCATTTTCTGAAGATGTTATCTGTTGTCTGTATCAATTTTCCATTTAAATAAATCTCGGAAAAGGTATCCAATCCTAAAAATACCAAATCAATATTCTGATTGCTTAATTTCTTTTGAGAAACACTAAATTTTGTCTGATATTCCCAGTCTTCATTTTCTACCCATTGTACTTTTTTCTCGTTTTCGTCTTTAAAAGGGTCAGGAATGACATTGTTCTTCATCAAATCCAAATGTACCGTTCCCGGCACGGAGCCCGTGAGCCAGTTATTTTCTTTAGCATTTTTAAAGCTCCATTTTTCCGAGGATAAATTCCGTCCGGAAAACTGAGCGTTGATTAAAATTTGTGTGAAAAAGAATGTGAAAAGTAAAATTTTTTTCATTATAATCTATTTACTATTCGATGGATGCCATCTTTAATAAGTGGTGTATTAAAGTTAATAAGAAGCCCTAATTTCAAATTTGTCAGTTTTAAATAGGTTAATACTTGAGAATAAAAAATAGGATGCATCTCTAAAACCGATTTAATTTCCACAATCACTTTATTTTCGACAATTAAATCAATTCTGTATGCTTTTTCAATAAATATTTCTTTATATTGGAGGGGTAAACAAACCTGTTTATCTACTTTAATTCCCAGTTTTTTAATTTCGTAAAACAGTGCTGTTTCGTAAGCGTTTTCCAATAAGCCTACTCCTAAATTTCGATGAACCTCTAAAGCTGCGCCTATAATTTTATAGGACAATTCGTTTTCTGTCATTTGTGTTTTGTTTTTAACGCAAAGATTATTTATAATATTCTCACAATTAAGGAGCAAAGAAGAATCAATAAATTGATTTTATTAAGCTAAAATTAAACGAGTAGCTTCATAAAGCGACTTTGTCGCATTCTTTGCTCCTTAAATATAATTCAAATTAATATAAGCTTTGCGTTTAATATTATTTATTTTTCAAGAAAATTATCTCAGTAGCATTCGCAAACTCACCGCCATCGGTAATTGCTGAAGAATGAAAATATCCGGCTTTAGTAAACTCGCGGATTTCTTCGATATTGGAAGAACGAAGTCCGCCCCCTACAAGAATTTCAATTCTGCCGTTTGATAACTCTACCAGTTTTTTAAGGTTTTCTTTGCCTTCCGATACGTTGGGTTTTTGTCCGGAGGTAAGAATGGTTTTAAAACCACAATCAATTACTTTTTCCAAAGAATTTTCTAAATCTTTAGCGCGGTCGAAGGCACGGTGAAAAGTGCAGGGATAAGGGCTTGCCAGTTCAACCAGGATTTTATTGCGTTCAACATCAATTTCATCATTATCATCTAAAATTCCGAATACGAAGCCATCAACATTCAAAGATTTTAATTGGATTAAATCCGATTTCATCTGCTCAAACTCTTCATCCGAATACGTAAAATCTCCGCCACGGGGACGAATCATTACAAATATCGGAATGTTAATTTTTTCGCGAAGCTGTTTTGTTATTTCAAAGTCCGGTGTGGTTCCGCCTTCGCTTAATCCGTGGCACAGTTCTATTCTGTCTGCTCCGTTTTCAAACGCGATCATTGCCGATTCTGGATTGAAGCATGCTATTTCTATTTTTGACATTTATATTATTTAATTTAGGCTAAAGCCAATGGATTTTTTATTTTGAAAAAACGGGCTAAAGCCCGTCCTATTGATATCTGCTAACTGTTTGATTACGAAAATTATTTATTTTAATGCAAAGTCCGGTTTTTCAAGGCGGTTGCCTTTTTGGTCGTACACAGCAAAATTAAACCCATCCTGAATGCAGTATGAACCGTATTCTCCTTTTTTATTAATAGCAATAAAACCTACTTGGATGTCCTTCAGATTTTTATTTCTTCTTTTCGTAATTTGTACAATTCTTTCCACGGCTTCTTTACAGGCCTGCTGTGGTGTTCTTCCCTGTCGCATTAATTCCACCACCAAATGAGTTCCCACGGTTCGGATCACTTCTTCGCCATGACCTGTCGCCGTAGCTGCCCCAACTTCATTATCCACAAAAAGACCTGCACCGATGATTGGTGAATCTCCTACCCTTCCATGCATTTTAAAAGCCATTCCGCTGGTGGTGCAGGCTCCCGAGAGATTTCCGTTAGCGTCCATCGCAATCATTCCGATCGTGTCGTGATTTTCTATATTGACAATGGGTTGGTATTTGCTGTCTTTCAGCCATTCTTTCCATTCTTTTTCGGATTCGGGAGTGAGAATATTTTCTTTTTTAAATCCCTGTGAAACCGCAAACTGCAAGGCTCCGTCTCCTACCAGCATTACGTGAGGTGTTTTTTCCATCACCGCTCTTGCTACGGAGATCGGATTTTTGATATGCTCAAGGCACGCTACCGAACCTATATTGTAGTTTTCATCCATGATGCAGGCGTCCAAAGTTACCCTTCCGTCTCTGTCGGGGCGGCCTCCGTAACCAACACTTCTTTCATTCGGGTCATCCTCGACCAGGCGTACTCCTTTTTCTACGGCGTCCAAAGCTTTTCCTCCTTTTCCTAGAATTTTCCAGGCTTCTTCATTGGCTTTTAAACCGAAGTTCCATGTGGAAAGAACGATGGGTTTATTAATTATGGTATTGTTATTTTCCGGAAGATCTTTGGCAAGCAGATCCAAAGGATTTACCGCTAAAGCAAGGGAAGCGATTGCCGATTTTTTCAGAAACTTTCGTCTACTTTGCATACTCAGATTTATTTGGCTCCAAATTAAGGATTTTTCGCATTTGCAGGAAATAAAAAAGCGGTAGATTTCCTACCGCTCAACATGATTTTTATTGAATATTAATGAGGTAATTTTTCCCTAAAATATCCGTAAACCCAGGTTCCGAAAATTGCGCTGATTAAAGTAACGGTAATGACCAGAGCTCCTATTCCGATCTGTGCAAAAAGCGGTCCCGGGCAAGCTCCTGTAATTGCCCAGCCAAATCCGAAGATCAATCCTCCGTAAATTTGTCCATTATTGAACTTCTTCGGAGCAATGGAAATTTTTTCGCCATAAATGGTTTTGATATTAAATTTTTTAATAATAAATACGGATATCATCCCCGTTACAACAGCACTTCCAATAACTCCGTACATATGAAAAGACTGCAAACGAAACATTTCCTGGATTCTGAACCAGCTGATAACTTCTGCCTTCACAAAGACGATTCCAAAGAGAATTCCTACTATGAGATACTTTAAATGGTGATACCATTGATGCTGAAGATGGCTTTCATTGGTACAGATACTGTCCTGATGTCGTATATCTTTTTCTTTTTTCATTTTTATAAATTAAAGTGAAAGGATGACTGGCAGAATTACATTCGCCATTAAAAAGCCTCCTGCCATGAAGCATATGGTCGCGATAAGAGATGGCCACTGTAAATTAGACAATCCCATAATGGCGTGCCCACTGGTACATCCGCCGGCGTACCGTGTTCCGAAACCTACCAGAAATCCACCGACGACCATCACGATGAAACCTTTTAAAGTTAAAAGATTTGCAAAATTCATGAGCTGTACAGGAACCAGATTGCTGTAATCTGTAATTCCGTAAGTTGCTAATTCGGATTTCAAGGCAGGATTAACAGAAATCTCTCCCGGATTAATTAAAAATCGAGAAGCGATAATCCCTCCCAATAGAATTCCGAAAACGAAAAATAAATTCCAGAGTTCTTTTTTCCAGTCATATTTGAAGAAGTTGATATTTGAAGGAATACATGCTGCACAGACATGTCTGAGCGATGAACTGATTCCGAAAGATTTATTGCCCAAAATTAATAAGGCAGGAACCGTAAGACCGATTAAAGGTCCTGCAACATACCACGGCCACGGTTCTTTTATGATTTCTAACATTGATGATTGTATTAAACTTTTATTCGGATTAATTATTAATTCGCAAAAGAAACAAAAGACGGTATTGATTTTTACATAAACCAAAAGCTACCAAAGCAAATGATTTTTAAACATTACCTTGCTATTATTCGTTTATTATTTACTTAACAGATAATATTTTATGCCTTTTGCGATTCAGATTACTTTAAAACTTTACTGTGGCACACAAAATCACTTACCGGAACTTCAGTTTGGGAAATCGCACTGAACCCTCCTCCGATTTCGCTGAAGTTTCTGTAACCCCTCGCCTGGAGAATACTTGCTGCCATTATACTTCTGTATCCTCCTGCACAGTGAAGGTAAAAATGTTCCGCAGGATCGACTGAACTGATCCATTCGTTGATGTATGCCAAAGGTCTATTGAATGCCTGATCGATATGTTCCGCATTGTACTCACTTTCTTTTCGCACATCAATAATTTTTGCTTCTTTATTTTTAATTTCTTTTTCAAATTGTTGTGCTGAAATTCTATTGACGAAATCTGTTTCCTTTCCCTTATTTTTCCACGCTTCAAAACCACCTTTCAGAAATCCAAAGACGTTGTCGAAACCAACCCTGCTTAAACGAGTAACAGTTTCTTCCTCTTCACCTTCGTTGGTAATAAGGAGGATCGGCTGTTGTACATCTACAATCAACGCTCCGACCCAGGGTGCAAAATCGCCATTAAGCCCGATATTAATGGATTGCGGAATAAATCCTTTCGCGAAATCTTCGTTATTTCTTACATCCAAGATCAACGCTCCTGAATGTTCTGCGATTTCTTCAAATTCATCGGGAGAAAAAGCCTGTAAACCTTTTGACAATACCTCATCGAAACTGTCGTAGCCTTTTTTATTCATGGCTACGTTCATTCCGAAGTAAGCCGGAGGCGGAAGAAGTCCCTCCGTTACTGCTTTTATAAAACTTTCTTTATCCTTCTGGTTCAGCGCATAATTGGTTTTCTTTTGATTCCCCAAAGAATCTGTCGTTTCTTTCTGCATATTTTTCCCGCAGGCTGAACCCGCTCCGTGAGCCGGATAAACGGTAATGTCATCGTCTAAAGGTAAAATTTTGTTGTACAGGCTTTCATAAAGTAAGCCCGCAAGTTCTTCCTGTGTCATATTTGCTGCTTTCTGTGCTAAATCTGGTCGGCCAACATCTCCTAAAAACAAAGTATCTCCGCTGAACAAAGCTGTTTCCTTCCCTTTTTCATCAATCAGCAGGAAAGATGAACTTTCAAGGGTATGACCAGGAGTATGCAGCACTTTTATTTTAATATCTCCTAATTGAAAAACCTGATTGTCATCTGCAATGATGGCTTCAAATTCAGGTTTTGCGGTGGGCCCGTAAACAATCGGTGCATTTGTTTTTCTGCTTAAATCGAGATGCCCGCTTACAAAATCTGCGTGAAAGTGCGTTTCAAAAATATATTTAAGTTTAACATTGTCTTTTTCCAGCCGCTCGATGTAAGGCTGTGTTTCTCTCAATGGGTCTACAATTGCTGCTTCACCATTGGAAACGAGATAATATGCGCCCTGCGCAAGACATCCTGTATAAATCTGTTCTATTTTCATTTTTTGATGATTTTAAATTTTACTTATTTTATTGATACAAATTTCCGGGTTTGGGATTTGGTGTACAGCTACTTTTGTTACAGAACGGGATTTTTTAAACATGAAGTTCGCTGGTTCCGCAGATGAAGCGAATGTATTTGAATGTTTTTAATTTATTATGAGATTGTTATGCTGGAAGCTTCTTGATATCCAAAATATTTTTTTAACGCAAAGGCCGCGAAGAGTTTTTTGAATACTAAATGTTTTTAAGTTCGCAAAGGCGTTCTACTCAGCTAAGAGCGCAAAGAATTTTGGAAAGTAATACAGTTTAATTTCTCACGCGGATTTTACGGATGACGCAGATTTATTTGAACGTTTTTAATTTATTATGAGATTGTTATGCTGGAAGTTTCTTGATATCCAAAATATTTTTGTAACGCAAAGGCCGCAAAGATTTTTTTGACTACTAAGTGTTTTTAAGTTCGCAAAGGCGTTCTACTCAACTAAGAGCGCAAAGAATTTTGGAAAGTAATACAGTTTAATTTCTCACGCGGATTTTACGGATGACGCGGATTTATTTAAAAGTTTCTATTTTATCAGGAGATTGTCATGCTGGAAGCTTCTTGATATCCGAAATATTTTTTTAACGCAAAGTCCGCGAAGAGTTTTGACTACTAAGTGTTTTTAAGTGCGCAAAGGCGTTCTACTCAACTAAGAGCGCAAAGAATTTTGGAAAGTAATACAGTTTAATTTCTCACGCGGATTTTACGGATGACGCGGATTTATTTAAAAGTTTCTATTTTATCAGGAGATTGTCATGCTGGAAGTTTCTTGATATCCAAAATATTTTTTTTTAACGCAAAGTCCGCGAAGAGTTTTGACTAATAACTGTTTTTTAAGTTCAAAGGCGTTCTACTCAACTAAGAGCGCAAAGAGATAAAATACTACAGAGGAAACTCAGTTTAATTCTCTCAGATTCCACGGAATCTCTCGCAGCCCGACCTGAGTGGAGCTCTTTTGTGGAGCACAGCGGAACAAAAAAACGGGAACCCTTCGATAAACTCAGGATAAACTACAGGCGGAAATAGCTGCCCTGATAAAGAAAAAACTACAAAAAAACTTCTTTCATGATGATATAAATTCCCATCGCCAGAATAAACCAGCCGAAAGCAGGCTTAAGTTTTCTGCCATCGATTTTTTTGGATAATTGTGAGCCAATGATGATGCCTACAATCGCAATGGAAGAAATGGTTGTCAACAATTTCCAGTCGACTGCTACATCGTTTATTGAAGAAAAAAATCCGATCAGCGAATTGAGGGAAATAATAACCAGTGATGTTCCGATGGCGACTTTCATGGGAGTTTTGAGAAGACTGACCAAAGCCGGAATAATCATAAATCCGCCGCCAGCTCCAACTAAACCGGTCAGAATCCCCACAACGGAGCCTTCTCCTGCCGCCAAAAGGGTATTGTTTTTACGGTGTGTTTCAAGCTGATATTCTTTGTTTTTCCGAATCATTTTGTAAGAGGCCAAAATCATTAATCCAGCAAAGATCAACAGCAGCAAAACATCTTTCGTTACCACAAATTCATTGATTATAAATACGTTACCAGGAATTAAAGGCAACATATAATTGCGTGTAAGGAAAATGGAAATAATAGAAGGAATCCCAAAAACAAGAGCCGTTTTAAAATTTACCAACCCTTTTTTAAAGTATGAAACTGAACCGACCATACTGCTGATTCCGACAATAAAAAGTGAGTATTCTGTTGCCAGAAAAGCGTCTAATCCAAAAAGATAAACCAAAACGGGAACGGTAAGAATGCTTCCTCCACCGCCGATTAATCCTAATGAAACTCCTATTAAAACTGAAGCGATATATCCAAAAATTTCCATTTCTCAACTTTATGCTGCAAAATTGGATATATCGGAAAAGATGTACAGCTAGTTTTGTTACAGAAGTTTTTTTTTAACGCAAAGGCCGCGAAGTTTTTTTTTGACTACTAACTGTTTTTTAAGTTCGCAAAGGCGTTTCACTCAGCAAAGGTTAAAAGCCGTTACTTTATCAGCAGATTGTTATGCTGGAAGCATCTTGATATCGTTATATATTTTAACGCAAAGTTCGCAAGTTTTTTGACTACTCAATGTTTTTAAGTTCGCAAAGCTACTTCGATAAGCTCAGCATAAACTTTTCACTTAGATAAGATCGCAAAGGGATTTATCTAATCTTCTAAAATCACAATTTTATTCCTTACGAGCTGTAGTTTTCCAGAATCTTCGAGCTGCTTCAAGAGTCGGGAAACAACCACTCTGGCTGTTCCCAATTCGTTTGCGAGCTGTTCGTGGGTAATAACAATTGTTTTGGAATTAATAATTTCGGATTTTTTGTGGAGAAGGTTCAGCAATCGTTCATCCACTTTTTTGAAAGCGATCGCATTGATGATATCCAAAAGTTCTTCAAAACGTTTGTGATACAGCCTGAAAATATAATCCAGCCATTCCGGATATTCTTTAATGAAAAGCGAAACTTTGTCTATCGGCAGAAAAAGAATTTCGGTATCTTCTTCTACTTCCGCTTTTACGATACTTTTTTCGTTGTGCATTCCGCCCAAAAAAGACATGATACAGCTTTCTCCTGCTTTAATGTGATACAGAAGAATTTCGCGGCCGTCTTCTTCGGTGCGGATGACCTTCAGCATTCCTTTCATCACGATGGGAATTGAACGGATGGACGAATTTTCATCTAAAATAATATCTCCTTCGTGATACGTCTTCGTGATCCCATACTGATATAGCTTTTCTACCAGTTCAGGCGAAGAAGTAAATTCTGAAGAAAGAACCGAATCCTGCATAATAAAATTTCTAAGGCTAATTTACACCAATTTCGTCAACAAAAAGCCATGCTTTGGAATCTGCACCCGG
>Ga0308161_1001052_pt1 | contig 36019 bp, 47 predicted proteins | sample PhyFR2_FD_201034 | JGI IMG/M metagenome (GOLD analysis project Ga0308161, IMG submission 201034) | Phyllosphere microbial communities from UC Gill Tract Community Farm, Albany, California, United States - DLSLF.R2 | ecosystem: Host-associated > Plants > Phyllosphere > Unclassified | place: USA...
CCAATCCATCCACCTGAGACCAGTGTGGTGTCAGATTCGGAATGCCTGAAGCAAATGGCAACATGAATTGCTGCTTACCAAGTGCTGCGTTATAGGGAAAAGGTCGATGCTCCCAATTAAACTTAAAAACAAGATTGGCCATTATGCTGTCACTCCATCAATTACCTGAAACGTTAAAGTTTCAGAATGTTGGGTTACACCGTTCACCACGGCTTTAAGATCCATCTGGACCAGTCCCAATGGCCATGCTGCAGTACTTGCGCCAGACTTCACATTCAACCAGCCCTTTTGATTCGTCTGGTTTAAGGCGGTACAGGTTAAGGTGGCAACGGCAGCACCATCAGCCAAAGCTTTAACTTGTGAAGTAAATGCATAACCGGTTAGGTTAATCGCACGGCGCACATCATCTGGTGGAAATTGCAGAGTTTCATCCATATCGACGAGCTGCAAATTCAGGTTAAAGGTGTCACCGCGCTTAAAAACAAAATTGCTCATAAGTGATTCCTATAGACATAAAAAAACCACCGATGAGGTGGTAAGGGATTAAAAATATTCAAACTGATTTAATTGATTTTATAGCCGATCGTTACGTTGTACTGGATAAAGTCATTATCCTTGCCGGCATTGATTGCCTGCCCCTGCAGACACTCCAAATGATCCGCATCGAAATACTCGAAATGAGCGAGCAATGCATCACTGAGCTCGGTAATCGCTTTCTCTCCAGTATGAAGTCGGTCAAAGCATTGAATCATGATATTGCCGGTTCGCCTTGTACACGGCTTGTCAGCAATACCTGAAATAAAGCTTGATCCACCCGCAATCGTTAAACGACACCAAAGACCATTTTCGGGCGCTTTAAAGCTTGGCACATTAGGATACTGGATCCGCGCTTGATCGATACCAGTGAAGCCCTGCATACGAGCAATGATGGCTTGTCTTGCCTGTTCTAATGTCATTGCCATGTCAGCCACCGTACTTTTGGGAAATAAAGTTAAATGTGATGCCATAAATACCTTGGCCAGCCTGCTGCGACCATCCATTCTCTAAACGTTCTGCATAAGGCAAATTGTTCTGAATATAGACCAGATTTCCCAACTTTATTTTAACCGCCTGAATTGCAGCATCCTGATTAGGATTTGTCTCAGGTCCACGTACACCCATATCAGCAGCCCCAATAGAGATGATGTGAGAAGCACGATAAGCCCCCGTGTCGACGGGACTGGAGTCTACTAAGGACTGAACTGTATCCATTACAATGTTTTTAACATGCGCTTCTGAATCTCTGACAACCTGCACGGCGAAATCAGTAGGCTTTTTACCCTTCCATGCCATCCTTCACCTCACTTGCTTCATACATCTCAAATAGATCCTGAGCGATCGCTTGAATTGAATAAGCTTCAAATTCAGTACTCGGTTCACGCTCACTCATAAGTTTTTTAACTCGCTGCCAGACGTGCACAGCTTCATGCAAAAGCAGCCCATAAACTTCAATGATATCTCGACCCGAAGTATCGCCAAGTTGAACAACCGCATAAGTCCCATTTAGATAATAATCAACTTGAGCAGCTGCGCCTTCGATTGAAAGAAACTGATCAGCCTCTTGCATGTCATCAAATAACAGATCCATATGAAGTTGATTGCGGGCCAGCGTATATTGGATATGCTGAAATGGTGACATATACCATTCGGGTACATAGTTTGTATTTACCATGGATCCTCGCTAACTAGGCAAAGGCGTTTCATAATGCTCACGCCCATCAAATGAATAGTGAATAAAAATGCCATCCTTAAAATCGGGATGGCATTCGCAGTGGAAAAATGTGTGTGGTTTCAAATCATCATCAGGTACCACCTGCACACTGTCGTGAAATCTATATACAGTCCAGCTCATTACACATTCCTCAACTGACATTTCCAGATTGTTTCCGCTGGATCCTGCTGAATATGCATGACTCGAAACTTGCCCAGTGGTGTAATCCACTCATCATCAATTTTCGGTACCATGGTGACTTCATTCTGCAGAACAACCGCCTTTTTATCGGTGCCCAAAACACCGAGCGTCTGGATCTCATATTGATTGTATGAACCAAACAGCACACCACGGCCAGAATAATTCTCTTCAACCGTCTTAAAGGTTTCGGTCAGAGGATCCCAATCAGTTTTGATAATCCGCTCACACGAAAAGGATTGAACGGCATCTGCCAGATCCTCATTAAACGCCTCGGCAATGTCTGCTTGCAGCTCGTCACGCAAACCCATTAGATCCTCCGGATAAAAAATACTGAAGAGCGCTTAGTGAATGGCTTAATCAGATCCAGAATGTATTGCTCAGTGGCATTCAGCTTTACTGATCCATCCTGGTATTCCTTTTCTGACTCCACCGTATCGGCCTTAACCTTTTTACGTTTTAAGGCCTGTTCCTGCCCTTGGTAGAGCTCACCCTTCATGATGCCCTTAATGATCTCGTATGAGGCTATCTTTAATGCCTTAGGCACCAGTGTCACATCGTCATAAGGTTTTACATTTCGTGCAATCAGATAGGCTTCGGCCTTTTGCAAATAATCAGCCTTATCACTGGCAGATAAAGCATCAAAGCCTTGTACATGTTCAATCGCTTCTTGTTCAGTGATAAAGCTCATGGATTATTCCTTTGACTCTTGTGGGATAAGTGCAAGCAAATCGTCTTTACGGGTAACGCCGTCAAATGAAATGCCTTTTTCGGTCAATACAGCTTTGATTTCATCAACCTTGAGTGATGAATAATCAACAGGCTTATCCTGTTCCTGATCATCACCAGTCTGCTGATCATTTTGCGGCTGGTTATCACCTACACCCGTTGGATTCTGATCACCTGCACTTGCACCTGCTTCCAGCTCAGCAATACGCGCCTTCATTGCATCAGGATCATTTTTGAATGCAATAAACTCACCTTTCACGCCTGCCAGTTGTTCTTCAAGTTCGTTCACTTTTTCTTGTGTCATTTGTCGTTCCCGCGCTCGGTTAAATGATGAAAGTCCCATGTGAGGATCTCCAAATAAAGTTTTGGGCTGCCTTCCTGTATTTACCGAAAGACAAAAATACTAAAGGCGGGAAATCCCGCCTCTTAGTTATTTGATCTTGTGCTTGAATGCCACGATACGGATCTGCTTAGGATCGTATACACGCTCCCAGTTCGTATCAGTAGCTAGGCCTGCATTGTTAGGTGCAATACCAGTAGCACCCGCCCATTTGATACCACGTGGATGTAATACAAAGTGACGGCGGTTAATCAGAATGTCTGTACCAGCAAGGCTGTCACGATCCGTTTCCACGCCAACCGGTGCACCAATATCTTGGAAGCCGATCGCACCTTGGCCAAACAGGAATGAGGTGAATACATCACCGTCTACTGGCATGCCATCATCAACAATGACACGGCGATCCATAAAGGTTTTGTATAGAACCACACCATCAGCATCACGGACAGTTTCGATCAAACCTTGTTTCGCCAATGCCGCCATCGTTGCCGAATGCATTGAGATCGCCGTTAATTTATCGACCGCATCACCAAGCTTGTAAGAGGCATCAACGAAAGAATGGCCATCAATCACTGCAGCTGCGCCAGCACCTGCCGAGATGTCATGCACGTTATCTTCCATGCTGGCTGCTCCAAACACGCCTTTAAGGGTATTAACGGTAAAGCCTTGGAACTCACGTGACCAGTAATCTGCTACAAGATCACCTACCGCACCCAATGGATCATCACCAGATAAAGCTTTAGCCAGATCATTTGCTCCCCAGGCTTTACCACGTGCATGCAAAATCGCAATATCCTGACCTGCAGTAATGTTGTTTACAGTGAGTGCTTTAGAATCTGACAGTACTTCTGACTCACCGCTTAAATCATTCCAGAACGGCATATTGACAGTGCTACCACCTTTGCTACCGAAAGCAATCTCTACATCAGGGTCACCCACAATGCCCGATTGCCATAATGCAGACTTCTCTGCAGTCTTGTTCAATACGTATGGAGTGAATAGTTCAGGAACGATTACATCAGCAATTTTTGTTTCAGCCATTTGGCCTTCTCCTTAATTAAAATTTAATACCGTGTTTTGCAGCAAGCTCTTTGGCCAGCTGCGGATTTTCATTTCGTAATTGCGCAAGTTTGGTGAGATTCACTGAACCGTCCGCTTTGAGGATGTCGACCTGACCTTTGGTATTAGAACTACCTGGTGCGCCAGATCCGTTTGCTTTAGGCCAGTAGTACGGCTTTTGCTCACGTAGAGATTCAACCCACTCTTTTGGGGTCAGCGGTGTTTGGCCATCTTTGCCAATAATCACTTCACCGTTTTCATCAACTGCAACCGCTTTGCCGCTTTCATCTAATGCAAATTTAGTTTTAGCTAAAAACGCAATATCACCAGTTGCTTCAGGTAGCGCCTCAAGTTCTACAGCTGCTTGAATGATTTGCCCTTGAATTACAGAGTCCTTAAACTTATTGGCATAAGCCTCAGCATTATTGGCTCGTTCAGTTTCGGCATTGAGCAAACGGGCATGTTCTTCACGCATCTTCTCGGTGCGCTTCTGAATCACTTCGTTTACTTTTCCTTCAGCAATCAGCTTGGCTTCTTCATCATGATCAAGTTGGTCGAAAACCTTTTTAACGATTTCAGGATCGATGCCCTCAAATTGTTTCTGCAGGCGTTGTAATTCGCGTTGTGCAGTCTTAGCGGCATCACGCTCGCTTTGCAGTGCCGACTTCAAACCTTTTGGATCTTCGTAGCCTTCTAGGTCAAGTCGAAACTTCCCGTTCTCCTCAACATACAAAGCACGATGTTCTTCTTTGATCTGGTCCAGCGAATCCACAATAAATGGCAATGACATGTTCAAACCTCTCGTTTGATTAAGTTGAGCCTTATCTTAAGGCAATAAAAAACCGCCCGAAGGCGGTTTGTTTTTAAGAAATTTTCCAAGAAATTAGAGTGCTTTTACTTGATTACATAGTGACGAATAACAAGAATGATCGAATAACAACCTAAAAACAGTAATCATCAAAAAGCTCATTATGGTGCCAATAATTACAGCAACAATTGTCGAACTTAATGAAAGCTCACCTGTTACAGCGCTTAATTGTTCAAATAAAACCCACCCTAAAAATGTAAAAATTAATAAAAAAAGAAAAACAAATCCTAAATAAAAAAAATGACTTGCAATCATTCTCCATGTATTTATTTTGATTGTCTTTGAAGAAATATCTATTGAAAAAATGGTTCTATTTCTCACGAAAGACCAATAGTTTATTACTAACATGTCATTGGGAAATATTTCTTTAAACAATAAAAACTCAGCATAATTAGCATTTCCAGCTCCTGTTAATGCCCCAACACGCAGATCTTTTAAAATAGCTTTTTCATCTTCATCGTGATCGTCATCACGCTCAATATCTTTAATATCTTTCAAAAATTGGCGGTATCTATTGAAGATATCTTCTCCAGCTTTTTGATTTTGTTTATTAGTAACGATATCAATAATGATTTTAGACTTCTCAATAAATGATAGATCCACTTTACCCTCTAAATAATTGTTTACTATTTGGGCTACTTATTAAGAAGAAAAGTGGAGCGGAATTCAATATCCAACTATTGAAAAGTTAATCAGATTCTTGGGTCTTGACTGTCACGCTCGTAAACACATATCTATCAGGCCGATCAATCTCAGATACATCAGTAAAATTCAGGTAAATATCACGAATATTTACGCCTGTTTCGATTTCAAACTTATTGACCAATTCTGCAATCTGGCTAGTTAAAGCCTTTTCTAATTCTTCCTTGCGCGTCCTGCATTCGCAAATTGATACCTTTAACATAGTAAGCACCTCTACGTTTGTTAAATTCCAAGCTCCTTAAATTTTAGCCCATCTAGCTTCCTAAGGTGTTCCAGTGTGTAAAGCTCACCCTCAGGATCAAAGAACTTATCAAAATCAAACTTGCCTTCCTTATAGAGCTTAAAGCGCTTAGGTCCTAACCACTCTTTCTGAAAGAAATCGTCTGTTTTGTTGAAGAACTCTTTGAATTTTGTGTTGGCATCAATCTGGCCGATCAACTGCTCGCGTTCATCTTTTGGAATGTCCTTAACTTTGCGCTCATCCATCACAAAAGGACGCTCACCAATTAATAGACCATCTTTATCAACTGGTACCAGAATTGATCTACAGTTTGGATGAAGTGGCGGTATACGTATTTCAGGATCACCAATTTTCCAGACCTTACCATCCAGAAACGCACAGAGCTTTGTTGTTCGACCGTCTAACGTAGCCACCAGCTTTACGTATTCAAAACCGAGCTGCTTAAAACTGTCTAAATACGCCTGATTAGCGACGTGGCTGCGTACAGTTCTCACCGTACGCTCGATGTCAGACTTACTGGTATTTAGAATGCCATCATCATAATTCTGGCGTTTGGTACCACGGATCCGCTGGATAATTTCCTGATTTGTCTTGCCGCTGCTGATCCCGTCACGAATCGCATATTCAACTTTCTGCCGAGCACTTATAGCAATTTTGGAAAGCAACTCATCAACCAATGCACCGCCAATTAACGGCGTTTTCTTGGCTAAAGAATAAAGCTTATTTCCGTTTGGCTTTTTGATCTTGCCGCCGTACAGCTTAGCCGTATATTTCGCTTCATATACGGCCAATGCCGTAGCAGAAACAGCAAATGCTTCAGGAATGGAAGTACTTAAACTGGTGAACCACTGTGAAATGAGATCTCGGATCTCTTTTAGGTTGGTTGTAGTGTATTGCCCACCAGCTAAGGCCACCTTCTCAGCATCACTTAATTCATCCAACAGATCCCGTAGCTTTGACAGCATCTGGTCTGATTCAGAGTTAAATAATCTGGTTAATTCATTCACCGATTGAGATGAGACTCGATATAAATAAGCCTGGTGCTGAGTCAGCACCTCAATCAGATTTTTATGATCATTTGAAGCCATTTAGCCTCCTTACAACGGTAGACTATCCCGCTCTTCTTCAACACGTAGCAACTCATCCTGATAATCATGTGATGGCAATTTACCCGTAGCGATATATTCCCAATATGTTCTAAATGAGTTTTTACCTTGTAGTGCACCTTCAAAAAGCTGTTTAGCCAGATTGAGATCCGTTACTTGAACAACAAAATCAGGCTTAACTGTGAATGAGTATTTGGAAGGATCCAGCTTCAACCACTGAGCCGCATATTTAAGAGCTTGTTCAATAGCTTCAGCAGCACACATCACAATGCTGTGTAAGCTGGCATGCTGATCATCCTGACGTGCACGGCGGGCTTCACCTGATTCTTGGCTATTGGTATCGATCACCTTTGCACCGGCTTCAAGTGCTGCATTCTTTTGGGCATCCATTTCCTTTTTGGTCATATCAATACCATCACCTGATATTTCCAAGTAACCGCAGTCTGAATCCTTTGGTAGATCCCAAACGGCCATGACTCCAGTCACGCTGATATCAGACTCATCATCCAATCCGCTGATCCATGGTTGTGGATGCGCTGTATGGTGCAATGACTGGTAATAATCCGCACTCAACTGGTAATACTTCAAAGCAGCTTTGGCCATGGTTAATAGCGGAACTGATCCCACATGTGGTGAGTTGTCTGTGGTACCGCAGAATACAAAAGGCGTAAAGGAAAGCTGATTACCACCCAGATCCGGCGTTTTATCTTCGGGTAAAGCACCATCAAATAACCGAACCGTTAAAGCAGCATCCTGCATGGATAAAACACGGTGTACGGTTTTAGTTTCGTGGCCAAACTCATCTTCGCTATTATCAAACTGCTCCTCGAGCACCAACAGCTTGAGATCCTTACGGCCGCCAATGCTGTTCTCTTTCCAGTTAATGATTGATAACGCATCATACATTGCAAAGTAAGGTACGCCGTTTCCATCTACGTCCACCAGCAAACCACAGCGACCGCATTCAAGTAGTTCTACACATACACGGATAAATAGCTGCTTTAACCCAAAACCATCATTAGTCGCGTTATTGATCAGCCCTTTAAGCAAAGAACTCTCAATCACGATATCTGGCTCAAGTTTAGAGACCAGGCCAATCATGGTCCGTAATGAATCCTGAACCCATAATGGATACTGAGCACGGTTCACATATGCCTTATAGATCTCACCTGTAGTATCACCCTGCTTTTCTGCTTCGATCATGCCTGCTGATTTAGGCAAATAACGAATAGTTGCCTGCTTAATCTGCTCTTCACCAGCAATGGCATCACGCATCATCTGCCAGCTTTTTTGTGCAGCCTTATACTGCGGATGTTTATCAGTAACAGCCATAGAAACACCATAAAAAAAGCACCTGTAAAGGTGCATTGATTAATAAGACATACCGCCGATACGACGCCGTTTAAATACTTTCTGAATGATGATCGGGAAACGCTTCGCCAGTGGATATCCACCAGCATCACCTACGTGATCCAGACCAGCACTTTTATCAGGCATTCCAAATGAGTCGTAAATCTGCTGCTCCAAAGTTGCGGTGAAGTTTGGACATTTATTGGTATTTACTTTTAAAGTCCGCTCACCCTCTGCATTCAGGATCTGGGCATTCACAGCATTGATCCGGTCTTTAATGCCAGGGTTAACGCCGTTCACTTCCACCTTAAAACCATTCCTTTTAAGAATTGCATGATCAGACTCACTAAAGCCTTTTGATGATGTCGCTTGTCCCGAGGCATCTGGTATCACCGTAATGTCATGCTCTGGAAAGCGCTCCTTGATCAAATGGCACATCGTTGGTGTGTCTCTCACTCCAACCAGTTCATCTAATGCACGGGGATGACCTTCTCTAATGACATAAACCACGGCGGCCATTTTCAGTACGTTAAAGTCCATCCCGATCAGCAAAGGTTCATTCGGGTTAATTTCCTCATCCGTATGATTGAGAACCCGATCAAAGTCTGGGTATACAGCACCGCTGGTTAAGTTTACGAATTGCCCTTTCAGATAAGCTGAAATCAATTGTGGCGGATATGATTCATATAAAGATGAAATATAGTCATCTGGCAGATTGGCTTCATTGTCATAAGTTGAAGCCTGAATCATTCCATACAGTGCCCGCTTAGCTGGTGTTGAATTGGCTTCTTTTACAAATTGCTCATAAGTGAACTTAAAGCCTTCAGGTGTGGTGGCAACATCAATACCATTCAATAAGCCAGCTTGTTTGTATCGCATACGTGCAATGATTTTACGCCATGACTGCTGCGCCTTGAGCATTGCCATAACGTCAAGCTCATCAATTAGCGCATGGCCAATCTTGAAACCGACAATCGTTGCGGGCTTTTCCATAGAGCGACATATAATGGTTGCTCGATACTGACGGCCATAATAAATATCGACTTCCTTATTGGTTTCATAAACCTTGGTTTTAAGTCCCCAGTCGAAAGCTACCTCATCAATTGTAGGAAAGAAGATGTCACGGATCTGCGGGTAAGTCGGTGCAAAGTAACCCAATGGAACTTTGGGAAACTCCCACGCTTTATTGCATAAGCTTGAGCATCCTACCCAAGTCTTTCCCGAACCAAACCCGGCAACAAAAGCACGGAACTTCTTCTCCATCTGTAAAAAATTAGCCTGAGGCACATTCAGTGTCGGATTGATATTCGGCATCTTTCTTACTCGCATCTACAACTTGTATGGTTACTTTTACTGGTGTTGGATCTTCAGCACCTTCGCCGTCACCATTTCTGATTTTTTCAATCTCAAGCTGTTTTAATTCAAGATCCAGCAACTGTGCTGAATGACCATGCATTTCATCCTTTACCTGCTTAATAATGTTCTGCTTAGTGACTTTGTTCTTGGTTGTGTCATACATCTTTTGCAATTCATTAATACGAAATGACTTATTGGCCAGTGGAATATCAAAAACATTGTTCCTAAAATCTTCACGTGTCTTTTCAAACAAGGCTTTCAGTTTCTTACTTAGATTTTTCCCCGTTGCTTTTGTTGGATCGTAGAGAGCTACCTGTTGTCGCTCAATTTCAATATTAAATTCTTGCTTTACAGCATCAGCTACCTGTTGAGGTGTTTCCATGCAAGCAAGCGACTGAACTATAAAGATTTTAACAGGCTCTTTAAGTGCCGCCATACCTACCTCTTCGTAAAGCTACGTAAAGCAAAATAGATAAAAAAATGAGCCAAACGGCTCAACTGATGATGCAAGTACCACAGCACTTGGAGATATTCACATCTGATACAAACGGCGCTTGCTTCGCCACTTCAACAAGTCGCTTCACGTCTTCGCTAGCTCCCCATCGTTTGACCACGCCGACAAATTCTTCAACATCATGGCCAGCAAGAAAATGTTTAGGCAGGCCTGTCATATCGCTATAGATCGGCTCACCGTCTTCGGGATCTCGCTCAACTCCAATGTGATACAGCTCATGTTCGATCAAAGCACAGAAATCTCGATCTGAGGCTTGCTCGCTAAAACTGGCATCAATCGTAATGAGATAAACTGGCACATAACCAAACCAGTCCCGCATCTGCTGTTCTTGTCGAGCCTTACGCCAGCCGCCTTGGTTGAACATCACCTTTTCGCATTGGCCGAGCACCATACGTTTTTTGGCGACACATGCTGATGATGCCCAGGCAAATGCCAGAAACTCTTCGCTGTCATGGATGAGCTCAGCAATATGGTCATGATCAGGATTGTGTAGCGGTCCACCAATAGTTAAAAAGTTATCAACTATCCACTGCATTAGGTCTGGTGCAGGTGCTAAACGGATCGCCTCATCCTCTTCTGCTTTATCCATCAATTCCGTTGGTGGAAATGGTCTGATCTGGCTCATTGAATTTATGTCTCTTTAAATTTTTAAGCCATTGGTCTGCATGGCAAGCTTCAATCTGTGTTGGTCCTGATTCATCAATCTTGTATCGAGTAGATGATTCAATCCTGACAACGGTGTAACCCTTTTCCCAGGCTTGATCGTATTTATCCAAGCTCCAGGCTTTATTTTCCAATTTACCTTTACGCCCACCAGACCAAGGACCTCCAGAAATCTCAATTAAGATCCTGTCCTCGATAAGGTGAAAGTCATAACGCCAGTGTTTTGTTGATTTGAACTGGAAAAGCTTTTCGTACTTAATCTCTAATATTTGTAAAGCACGTTCCAGATCCTCAAATGTATCTAGGTAGGCTTGTTTGGCTTTCGGCAGTGGTCTGCTTTTAGGCTTGGTTTTCGGTACAAGTTTTCTGGTGAGTATAAAATACTTGTCGATATTCATTCTTTCACCCGTATGTCACGGCGACCTTTCAGCCAACTTAACTTTTCAACTAACAAAAAAATCGCCCATCTGAGTGAGCGATTTTTTCAGAGAGAATCCATTCGCATGAATTCCATTTAAAAAAGTAAATTTATCGAATTTTATTAATAGACAAAAGAAAAGCCATTTTCGTAGATTTTATCTGTTGGAACATAGAAATATCCGTGACACGCTCCTGTTACATCATCCATGGCTCCAAGAGAAAGAATACCACTTGCAATAGTTAGCGCCGTAAATACTGGACCACCACTGTCACTAGGACCACAGGTATTGGTATTAACTTTTACCCAAAAAGAACCAGGAAAGCTTGGATCTCCAATCGAGGTCCCAACAGCCTCTACTTTCCCACAACTATATCCTGTCGCGACGCCGTAGTGACAAACACTATCACCCACTTTTGTAGATGATAAAGTTCTACGCCCTGTTAGGGTACGCGTAGTATTTGGACCAACATAAAATTTATTTGTGATATTTGCTACAGTACTGTTCCATTGCAAATCATTCGACTGAGAAAATGGCTTTTCTCCAACAAATGTGTATTTTGTCCCATTTTGTTTATCTTCAAAATTATTAGGACAATGAGCAGCTGTACTCATGTATTTTGTACCAGCTGAGTTCTTAATACCGAATGCTGTCGTACAATCATAATAGGTTGGAGCTTGAGACTTATCGACTACAAAACTTCCGCCATGAGCATCAACTAAAGGCTTAATTGTCCAATTAACAAAATTAACTTCTAAAGGAATATTAGGGTTCTTCCACTCAGATTTAATCTGCTGAATTTTCTTGAAATTCTCTGATGTATTACTACCTTTTACATTTACAACAATACTTCCAGTTTTTTCATCATAACTAGCTGTTTGTACATTAGTAAAATATCGTTTTACTAGCTCTTGAGCCTTCTTAATTTGCCCTTTAGCCGTATCCCTTGTTTCAGAAGCTCCATATTGTACTTCTATAGGAAGATTACTTTTTGCTTTGGCATTGCTAATAGCTACATTCCGCTTTTGGTTAGTGCCATACCCTTTAACTCTTACAACGATCTTATAAGTTGGTGTATTTTCAACGTAAATACCCGCAATACGCCCTTTAAACTCTTTCTCAATTGCTTCTAAAGCAGCATCCCTATTTGCTTCTAAAAAAATAGCTTGATTAGCTTCAGCAGTACTCACACCATGTAATACAGAATAACTACGGATATCTTGCTCAGCACCATTATCAGAGGCTGCAAATGCGTAAGAGGATGATATTAATAATGTTAATAATATTTTTTTCATTTTTTACCAACTGTTCTAAAAATAAGTTTCACAATATAAAGATATATTATTTAAATAAAAACCAAGTAAAGCAGTAAGATCAACATCAACAGTTCTCTATAAGAACTAATACTTTCTCTCAACCATTGAATATATAAGTAAAAAAATTGAGATTTCAATTTATAAAAAACAATCTTAGTAATTGTTATTTTTTGTTCAGCTTGTTTTTCTAAACCCATCGTTGTAATTAAAGCGTAAAATTAAAAACCCGCCGAAGCGGATCAATTCATTTTATATAATAGCTATTTCCATCAGAGCTATTAAAAACCCAATCTAAAGTAGGATAAATAATTTCACCTTTAATCAAAATATATTCAATTTTTGCACTTGAGATACGTTTTCTTGAAAGTGTAACTTCTGTATTTTCTTCTAGATAGCATGCCTGTGCACTTCTTTCGCTACCCTGATAATCAACAACTGTAATATCTTTTAGCATCTATATGCTCCAGTTTAATCATCCATAGTATGCTTAGGAGTACATTTATACAAACTATAATTTTCTAACTATCAAGTTTTATTAATTTTAGACTTTTTAAAATAATCTTGATCAAAAATATATGTGTTCTTTATGTACCCCTACTTGAAATTTACAACGTATGTTTCCAGCCATTAAGTGATAAGACTCAAGTAGTTATATATAATTGATTTTATTTGTGAAATATTTCATCGAGATAAATATCATCTGCAGCACATATCCATACATATAGATCTTATAACTACCGTAGTGTAACGGCTTTTAAAGCGTACTATGGGCTCTCCACAGTGAAGTTAAGAAGATAAAAATGTCAGGTTTCAAAAGTTTTTCACAAAATACAACTGCTCATGCAAATACAATTAAAGCTCAATCAAATGAGCATACGGAAGTAAATTCCCCAACTGAATCTCAACCTTCACAAGTTCCAGGTCTCGATAAAGACCAGTCAGGAAATAATGAACAACCAGATCCTAACAACAAATAATTTCTTATTAATAGAACCTTAACTAACTTTAGGTTCTGTAACTATAAAGAGTAAATTAGTGCACTGATTTATTTTACTATTAACTACCTTTATCAATTTGATTTGTTTAGTTATTTAAGAAATTACAACCATTCATTCCCTAAAATTGATATGACTAGTCTCTCAGATCTGAGGGGCTTTTTTAATTTTTATTGAACAGTTTTTTTGATTTAATATCGTTCTTAATACACACAGCCCATCTTTCGATGAGCTAAATCCTTTGTAAAAAAATAAGATTATGAAAGATATGGATATTTTTGGGCTAAGTAACTATTCGCAATCCTTGTTGTCTCTGCATAAGATAATTCAGCACAAAGCCAAAAACGATATGTATTTTCACCAATGATATAGCTTTGTCGATTGTATGTAGACTGTTTACTAGAATCTATCTCGCTTGCTTCAAAGTATGCTCCTTCACGGTTAGTCACTACTACGCCGTCTAAATCACCACCTATACAGATGTGCATCATACTTATCCTTGAAATTATGATTCACAGCTTAACACATAAAGTAAAAGGTCCTGCCAAGAACATGTATATCCGAATTGATGTTTATCAACTGCGTACATGACTTATAACTTTAAACCTTAAAGATGTGCTCAATTCTTCAACCGAGTCCATTCTTCTTCTTTCTTTCAGAATTCTTCTACGCCTCTCATGGGCCGCCTCAAATTTTGCAGTAATCAAACTTTCTTGCTCTTGTTCCATGTCAGGAATGTATTCAATCACTCTACTCATCCTTTTTTAATTACATGCATCGTAGTATTGTTAAATCATGTTCTTAAAAGATGCAAGTAATTTACATGTTATAATCAAGCTAAAATTTTTGTTTAATTGAATACAGCAATATCACAGAAAACTATAGAGCAAAAAAAGCCCGCATAAGCGAGCTTTTCACAATGCCGATATGGTTAAACCATACTACGACCAGTATATAAAAACTATACCTTAGTTTTCGTTAAAACGAAATACCCCATTTTCTTTAATTTTGATCAATACTAATACTTAACAATTCCATTTCTCAAATGGTAGACACAAAAAAAGAGCCCATCTTTCGATGGGCTCTTGAATTACTATTTTAAAAGTTAAATTGCAACGATCTTATCTGCAACAGTTGACCAGATAGGTGCTGCTTTATATAGATCAACTGAAGCTGCTGGTACCTTCACAACTTCAACAACATCAAAGTTAAATGGAGGATAATGGATCTGTTCTAACACTGGTGGAGTAGAAGCAAGAACCGTAATTTCTGTTAGTTTTGTGTATTGCCCAAATGCACTGTCGCCAAGGAAATCAACATTTTCTGGAATAACTACTGATTTAAGAGAATCCCAGCCCTGTAGCGCATTGTTTTCAATATGTGTTAGTGAGTTAGGTAATTTAAGCGAAGTTGCACTTGTCCAGTTTTGAAGTGCATTCATACCAATAAATGTTACCCCTTCTGGAATTTCTAAAGATTGAGCTTGGTTCCAATTATAGAAAAATGGTGCTCGAATCTCAGTGATACCCTCAGGAAGACAAATATCTTTCTGTTCAATAATTTGTTTAATGAATAACGGTGTAGTCCAGCTAGAAGACATAATAAAAACCTCTTAATTTATTTATAAAGATGATCTGTATGAAGTTACAGATTTATGGTTAAAGCCTTTTTATTGAGTTAATAAATTTTAGGCATAAAAAAACCCCAATTAAGGGGCAATAAAAAAGCCCGCATAATGCGAGCTTTTTACGCTGAATCATATTTAATCTGCAATATGACCAGTATGTAAAAACTATACCCTAGTCTCCGTTTAAATGGAATCCCCTATTTTTCAATTTCTTTGTAAGTGTTCTTTTTATAATCATCAATCGATTTTCCTGCTTCCGAGATTGCAGATTCAATTGCAAGTATCATAAGCTTTTCATATGGTTTCCATGTCATGCGATAACCATCAACACTCATTTGATAAGTTCGAATTCCTGCATATGCTAACCGTCCTTTAGCAGTATAGTTTTCTTCCAGCTCTGGATCTAAAGCAAAATCCAATACCATTCGGGCAATTAACAATGCCAGATGAAACATGGCAATTCTTTCAGGTTCCCTCTTCTTATCCTTTATGGCATTTGTAATAAGAATATTCGCCAGGTGCTGTTGTACATACTCATAATCACTTTGCGCCTTCCCTTCAAATATAATCAGAGCTGTAACACACTTTGCTAGTTGGGTTTCCATTGACGCAATAGCACCCAAACGATCCTGATAGTCCACTGGTTTCTCACCTGTACCATGAATAGATGGTTCCTGACTTGGTGAGCTCGCAGTTAAGCCATGAGCCAACCATTCAAATTGTTCAAACTTCGCAGCAGTTGCACTCATCAACTCATACCTCTCTCACATCAATATTTAGAACCGTTTTCATCAAATGTTTTTTATTCCTGTAGCTGTCTTTTTTTCTTGTTATTGCAGACTTCACATCTTCAACGATGTATTCACCACTAGCACTGTAATAGGTGAAGTCGGCAAAATAGCGTAATGCTGGCTTTGCTCGCTTTTCTCCGTCGAGCCTTGTTTTTGGTGCCAGTTCAAACTTAGTGTGATGTTCTAGGTTATAAATTTCACCACGCTGCTGCATAGCCTTGAGCTCGATGTACCGCTTGTACTCTTTTTTGCTGTCAAAGGTCATACCGTCGCATTCGACCTTACTGGCATTGAACTTGTTGCGTTTAACGGCCTTAGGCTGACGAGACAGCTTAAGGATTTCTTCACGGTACTGGGCGATGGTCATTGAGGTCATAAACTAATTACCCCAATGCTTCACATGATTCAGAGCAAGATCCTGATTCATATCGTTTGCTGCTTCGTAATGCTTTGTACATTTCATCACGGTCACGGTCTTTAAATGCTTCAACCACATCTCTCATATGTAAGCGTTTTCGATACATGCGATGGTGGTTGTATTTACGACCTTCGGATCTAACGTCTGGACCTTCGGTTACACCGATCCATTTCATCGCCATTTCGGGTTCATCTTTTGCAGCAAGCGCTACTTTGTTTAATGTTTTTTTAATATAGAAAACGCAGTTACCAAGATGCTCAGTGATTGCTAAATCAAAAGGTTGTTGCTCCCACCAATCCAGAACATCATCTTTCTCAAATTCACAAATTTCTGCTAAATAACGAAACCCTTCTTTCTGGTGTTTCGCATCTTTATGTATTGGCAAATTTAATTTTTCTAATACCTCAATTGGTAATCGTGTTGGTTCATCAATTCGCATCCCAATCCAACGCTCAAAGTTTTTCCCGAAGGTTTCTGCGCAATATTTTTCAAATGGTTCAGTTTTCATTCTTGCGGTGCAGAAAGGAGTGTTGTAATACGGACTACCATACTTCTTAAGCATGTCTTTCCAAGGTTCTAAGTCCTGTTTTAAGTCATCAAAAGAAATGATTTTGTAGCTAACACCCTTCTTCATCTGCGGATTTACAACAACACGAAGGCAAACAAGATTAATTCCCCAATGCTTTACGATGTCTTTGATAAATTGATATGTAGCAGGATGTTCAGCTCCAGTATCCATAAATACAAAGTGAGCATCTGGATCTGATTTAAAAAGATGAACTAAGTAAGCTGAAGTACGTCCACCGCTAAAGCTGATAACTTTCTTCATGCAGCATCCCCCTTGTGTTCGTTGCTGATATTTATCAGGTACTCAGCCCACTTTTTGAGATTTTCAGATTCTTTAAGCATTGACTCCAAGCGCTTAGCCAGTTGCTCATAGCTTTCGTTGCCTTCAGAGTATTTAGCGAACTCAGGTAAACGGGATAACTTACTTGCAAAGAAATATCTTTGTTTGTCAGTCAAAGTATTCTTGGATTTAGCTGGTTGCTTCTGGTTCGGTTGAGATGAGTTTTTCAAACGGTCTTGTTTTGCTTTCGCTTCAAGTAACCAGTTTGCAAAGTGGTAAATCATGAGTTCATCACACATGCTCTTTTCCGCATTGAACAATTCAAACGCTCTTAGCTCACGGTTGAACCAAGTTGATGAGATGATTTCGTTTGTATCGATCTCAGGATTTGCTTGAGCAATTTCCAAACTCAATTTTTTTAAACAGAGCCAGTGGTTTTTATTTTTAGATTCTCTTGATAGATTCTTTGATAGATTCCGTGTACCAATATTGGTACTGTTTAATGGAAATGTTGGTACTCTTTCATGGAAATGTTGGAACTGTTCCAATGTTGGTACTGTTCCAGAATCCGAGCCTTGGCTATCAAGGCTTTCATCATCTAAGTGTTCCAACGTTGGTACTGTTTGTTCACGACCTTGTACACCAATTAATCGGTACACAATTACCTGCTTGGTTCTACCCTTCCGCTCACCTGTATCAAAAATAACGCCCTCTTCAATCAGCTCTTCCAATATCTTAAAAAGTGTCTTTTTATTGATTTGGCAATCCTCAGCTAATCGACCAGTACTCGGATAACAGCAATGCTGCTCATCTGCTCGATCGGCCATGGATAGCAATACTAATTTCTTTAACGCTGGGGATGATCCACCTTTAACTTGAGTGAATTGCTTTTTCCAAGCCCAGACAGTTGCATCTAAACTCATAATTCATCCACCTTAGGTCTTAAATATCCGCCCATGTATTCAATCTTTTGGGCCTTATATAAACTCGTTTCAATTTCTCCGGCCAAATGCAAAGTAATGCGTCCACGGCGTGCGAGTTGCTGTCTAAACTCTTCACGGGTTATTGCTGCGTTCTCTTCGTTGTAACCACGCTTACGAAGATTAGCTTTGTTACGCTCAAGCAGATCGTTCAAAAGTTTTAATGCTGGTTCATACCAGGATTGGATCGCCTGAAGTTGCTTGTAATCAGGGAGCTTTGTATTCATAAAACCTCCGCTAATATTTGTTCAACAATTGAAAGACGACTCTTTGCATTCAGCTCTGCAACTGAGGCATGGCGTAATTCAGAATCTGCTGCTATTACACGTTCGCCATTAATCAAAATGGTTACTCCTTTACTCAATAGCCCACAAATGTCCTGAACAATGAAAAGCTCATCTGAGTCAAAAGTTCTGTTGATGAACTCAAGAGGTGTTTTAATTACAACCGTATCCCCCACAATAAAATCAGTGTTGTGGGTTGATACTTCGTTTGATATATTGGTCATGTTCTAGATTTCCTAAGATTGATGAACGCTAACCGCTAAACCTGTTCCAGCAGGAAAGCGGTTTTTTATTACTTAAAAAGAATTCGCATATATTCTGGCGACGTGAATGCATGCGCTAAATACACTCTTGTTGCCTCTGCCACTTCTGGTGAGCAATACACATCTCTAGCAGATACAACCTTCAATTCAAGGCTAGTCAATAAAGCTCCGATAAATTCAACTTCGGTCAATCCATTGTTTTTCTTGTCATTTTTCAATCTAGAAAGAGTGCTTCCATCAACACCAACCTGTTCCGCAACTTTGCTTTGATTGCTGGCATTAAGGTGGCGCAATATTAAGGCTGCGTTATTGCGAGCCATTTCTGTTAATTCTGGTAATACTTTGCTCATGGTTTTTCCTAAGCTTTTAAGGCTTCGCTATCGGCTTTTAATTTGCCGTCAGTTGTTACTTGCAACACTGCTTGTGTCTTCAAAGGAATACCTTTGTTCTCCCACTTCCATAAGGTCACTGTTGAAATGCCTGTTTTAACTGAAAGCTCTTTTCGATTTTTACAATTGTGATAACTCATAAAATCACTGTAATTCATAGTTGCACCAAATTAACTATAGTTAATAAATCAAATCTACCACTTGTTAACCATAGTTTCAATACACCGTATTAACATTAGTTAATATTTTGGGATTGTTTGTTATGTCTTTACACGAACGTATTAAGCAAAAATTAGATGAAAAAAATCTAAAAGCAGCGGATTTAGCTAGGGCAACAAAAAAGTCTGCAGTATCAGCTAAAAAGTGGCTTGATGGGATTAGCGTTCCTACCGCTGAGAACTTAAAAACAATTGCTAAGTTCCTTGGAGTTACAGATGACTGGCTTTTGTTTGGGGGTAAGGAACAGCAAACAGTTGATAATAATGTATCTAATAAACCAGCTCGATTAGCTCCGGTTCTGTCATGGGTTCAAGCTGGAACGTTTACAAATGTGCAAGCAATAGATATGTCTCAAGTTGGAGAATGGCTCCCGCTTCCAGATGAATGTACAAATTGTTTTTATTTGAAGGTACAAGGTATTAGCAATCAACCTGACTTCCTAGAAGGTGATTACATTCTGGTTGATCCAGACGTCTATTATAGTGATATGCAATCTGGGGATATGATTGTAGTTAGGAAATTTGAAGATGCAACATTCAAAAAATTAGTTATCGAGACAGATGGTTCTCGCTATATGCAAGCCTTAAATCCTAACTTTCAACCTAACATTATTCCTTTGGATGAGCATTGCCATTTTGTGGGACAAGTGGTGGATTGTATGCGATTTACATATAGAGCAAAAAGAAGAGCTAGACCTAATCTTAGTTAATTAAATATTTAATAAAGACCCGCTCAGAGCGGGTTTTCTTTTATTAATTAATAAAACAGTAAATTAAAGTTAAGCACAATATTAACCAAAGTTAATTTAATTCTTGACTAAAAAATTAACCATAGTTAATATAAATCTCATAGACAGCAAAAAGCCCCGAAAAATCTTGGCGGACTGGACGGGGCTTCTCACTTCAATGAGGTTCATTATGGAACAAAATGTTTTAAATCACAACCGTAGCTACGTCTCTGGCAAGTCTTTGCTTAAAGGATGTGCTTTGGCGGCAATCACAGCTGGTACTTTATCTGGCGCTTATGCTCTCGTAACCAAGCCAGTTGATATCGCCCCTGCCTATAACTATGCAAATACGCAATCTACATACGGCGTATTAGCAGTTCAGATTACATCTGATACCACTGGCCAAGCCGTTGTAAATCTGGATGGCTTCCGTGTGTACACAAGCTTTGATTTTAAGTTGGTACCAGATGATAACGGTCAACTTGGTAGCAGTGATGAAGCTGTATTTATCTATAATCTGGCTGTTGATTGTGTCTTAACACCAAGTGGCGGAAATTATAACGACTTCACCAATGCTGACGACATCCGCAACATGATCTCAGTGATCACTACCCATATCGAAAAAAACAAAATGGTTCGGGGGTGATCATGAACATTACCAAGTTTACTACCCCTTTCCGCGAATTCTTATTTAAAGATGCGCAAGGCTTTTACCACGTTCGCCTGGGTATGAAAAAAATCTTCATGGCCAAAGTCTCTTTGAACTATACGCCTGATTTCGATAAAGACTTTTTCGGCGGTACTCAGGAACTGGCATTCGATTGGTATTCAGTTCGAGTAAAGGACGATAAAGATTCTGAACCTCGTCAAATTACCACGGATAAACTGTCTATTCCTTGGGTTAAGCGTGAGTTAAAGCGTGCCATTAATGAACAACGTTCTAAGGAACGTAACGCACGTAACAGCCAAACATCACGTTATAGCGCAAACCAGCGCACCGCTTACCACAACGCACGTTCTAATTAAGGGGATTGTCATGTCACAACAACAAAATCAGTCTGCTGAATTGGATGTGTTACGCACTATTCAGCAAGAGTTAAAAGCACCAAAGAGCAAACACAACAAATTTGGTAACTTCTACTACCGCAGCCTTGAGGACATTCTTGAGGGTGTTAAACCATACTTAGCACAACACGGTGCAAGTCTGGTCCTTACAGATGAAGTTCAAGAGATCGGATCTGTTGTGGTCCTTACTGCCAAAGCTGTATTTACAGATGCTACTGGTAAACAAACAGTTGTAACTGCCCATGCTGGTGTAGACATCAATAAAAAAGGAATGGATGTTGCTCAAACTTTTGGTGCATCAAGTTCTTATGCTCGTAAATATGCATTAAATGGCTTATTCCTAATTGATGATACCCAAGATGCTGATACTGATGCCTACCAGCAACAAACTGGTGCACAAGTTCAAAATAACCAGCAAAGCAGAGGCCAAAATCAACAAAACGCGAATGGCCAGAATAGCCAGCGTGGCAATAACCAACAAAACCAAAACACATCTCAGCAACAAAATCAGCCTGTTCAAAAATCAATGGGACAGCGTTTTCAGGATGCCTTGGTCTCTATCAGCAAAGCGAATAAACCCGCAACTTTAGAAAAGGCATTGAGTACGTTTAACGGCACTAATTTTTATGCCGGTATCAGAAAAGCATGCCAGGCACGTGCCGACCAACAAGGCTGGGAATTACCAATGCCTTCGCAAGTTCAAAACCAACAAAACAACCAAATGCATCACTAGGACACGGCTATGAATAATATTTTAAATGCCCAAGAGGCTTTCTCTGCTCTACAGAAAGGCAAGAATCTTTTATGTCGACATCTTGAATCTGACTTTTTACCACTGAACCTATTCCCTGGCACTGTTTTTGGCAACCCAGATTACCAGTTCTGTATTGATATAGAAAAAATTGAACTGGCAGGTATCTCCTTTACCAAGCCCTGCACGATCGATGAAATGGAAAAAGGTCAGGAGATTTATGTCTGTATTTTCCCATGTGCTGAAATTCACAAGACTAAATTTAATAATAGTTCCGATGTGCTGAACTTCATACGTTGTGGCGTAGTCCAACGTGATGAGGAAAATGCAAAACTACAGATGCAGGCCTATCACTCATTTTTGGGTTTAGATCTGTCATTGACTATTAATGGCGTACCTGACACCGAAAAAAAACAGTCAAGTAAGCGCCCTACCAAAAAGGAAATCGAAGCGCATAAGGATGTAATTCTTGATGCAATCGCTACTTGTATTGATGTCGATGAGGTTGAAACCGTTTGTTCAGGTATCGAACAGTACGGTTTTAATGATGATCAAATTCAAGCTATCAGTACTGCCAAGTCTGCAAAATTGGAATTATTAACTGCTGATGAATCTGATTTGTTCGAAGGGCAATTAGCTTCAGATGAGACAGTAGCATGGAATGCACAGTTGCAAGAATTGCTTGAAAGAGTTCCTGAGACTAAAACAATTGCGGAAGCCAAAGCTCTCACACGCTATACAAAGTCATGGACTGAAGAGCAGCGTCAACCGCTATTACATGCGATAAGTAGCCGCTTACTGGAATTAGAAGATCCTCAACCTAAAGCAGAACCATCATTGATGGTGAAGATCCAGACTGCCCCAGATCTTACAACTTTGGATGCACTTGAAATAGATGTTGGCGGCCTAGATCCGATTGCACAACCCGACATGATGCGCATCGTTAATACCCGCCGCCTGCATCTTGAAAGTGCGGCCAACGATGAGGACCAAGCATCGTGAAATTCAACTACTCAACCCTTACCCGAACACTCACAGTGTTCGGGGGCAACATGACGCACATTTTCGACAATGTGAATGAATCCGAAATTCTGGCTCACGTAGCCAATGCAAAGTTAAAAGAAGCGACTTGGAGAAAAAGAAAGTGAATATCCCTGAAAAATTAAACGCTATGAAACCTCAAGCTCGTTGGGAATGGTTCGATCGACAAAAGCAAATTTTACGAGAAGCGGCAACGTCTGGCATTAAAGTTGAAATTACTCCAGAAATGGTCGAAAGCTTCATGTACATGGCAGATACTGATCAACTGAAATACTGTGAAATGGTCACAATGCACCATAACGCTATCGTTGTTGCTGCATGTGCTCTTATTGAAAATGATTTTGATAATGCCCGTGACTGGCTCTTAAATCTTGTTGAGCAGGCAGATGAAGTTACCTGGCAAATGTATACCAGTGCTCAAGAGTTTTATGACCGCAATCAATTGAATTGGCCTAATACTGTTCAAGAGCACAATGAAAATATTGTTCAGTCAAAAGCGAAAGCCAAAGAAGATAATGTGAAATTTGAAATCTGGTATGAACAGAATATCAATCCGTTGCTTAAAAACGGCGCACCAGCTCAACAAGTTAATTTCCCTGTTCTTCGTGAAGATGATATAGAACAAGCAATTAAAGAAGGTAAAACCAAAAATTTAATTGAACACCTGGAAGATATCATTGCTCAAAAAGCATTAGTTGTTACCCATGGAAATATGACCCGAGCTGCCGCACTGATTAATCTCAATCGCGGCACCCTGTCAAAACGCAATAAACGGTTCATTAAGAAACGAAACTCTGCAAATCAAAACCACACATCAATTTAATTTTTTTCAAGAGAACATTCTAAGCAATGTTCTCCAGAAGCGATCGTATTGTTGACCCATGTGATCGCTTCTGGAGTACATTGCATACAGGTGGAAGCATGGGCATTATGCAAAAATTTATAATTGTAGTTGAAGCAGAAAAACCACCTCGCGTGTGTCTGCAAGATGTAATACCGCATGTTGGCAAGGTATTAGAATTGAAATCAGAGGCATTACCGCATCGAGTAGATACAAAATGGGTGATGGAAAGATATGAAATGGCCAGAACCACTGTTATTGAATTTTTGAAAGCATATAACAAAGGCTCAGGTGGAAAATATTCGTATGACCCTTTAGAGATTATTCCCATTTTAGAAAATCGCCACAAATTAAAATGTGGCGCACGAAGAAAGAAATAAGCCCCTTTAAAGGGGCTTTCTTTTATGCTGCATTTAGCATTTTTGCTATCTCAGACGCGCTTGGATTGTAGTAAGTATTCACAAGAACATTAATCGTTTTATGACCAGTAATTTTCGCTAGGATCTCAACTGGTATTTTCTGAATATTTACAAGGCGAGTGATTGCCTCATGGCGTGTATCGTGGAATGTTAAAACTCCATTCAATCCAACTTTAGCCAAATTACGCTGCCAGATAAGTCTAAATGAATTACTGTTATGCTTTAAAAGTTTACCTTTTCGACCTTTTAATAGGTCCAGTAATTTACGTCCCCTTGTAGTTAGGGGCACATCCCTCGCACTTCCGTTCTTAGTGTCGGGCAAATGGACATAATCACCAAAATCATGTTTATTATGTATACCAAGAATCTCACCTCTACGCATAGAGGACTCCATTGCAAATAGAAAAGCCCATGCAACTTCCTGAGCTGGTGTAACCGGTGCTTTTTCTGCAGTGTAATTGTCCAGGCCAGCTAAAATTATTTTCACGTGCTCATCAGAAATACGCTGATTTCTCGGTGGTGGTAAAGAAGGTTTCTTAATAACGTGGACAGGATTATCTTTTAATAAAAATAATTCACTTACTGCATAGGTGAATACAGATGAGCATAGACTTAACTCTCGACTAACCGTACTGGACTTAACGAGCTTTAGGCGACGATCTCTGAGCGCAACAATATCTTGAGGGGTAATATCATAAATAGACGTGTTAGCTAAATAGCCACAATAATAATCAAGTTTTTTATAATAGTTTTTTATATACGAACTACCTTTCTTATGTTTCCCAACATTGTCATAGTATCGTTCAAATAGTTCAGAGAATGGTATATCTGGCCGCTCAAGCTTTTTTAATTCTTCTTGGTATTGTAGCTGGAGTTCCATCAGTCGACGGGTTGCCCAATCTGTACACTCTTTTGCGGTGTCTCTTGTGGCTGCGTCACGGAGATGTTTGTATTTTACTTGGATACGATAAGAATTACCGCGTTTGACTGGCTTTTGCATATTAACCTCTAAATATTTGTGCTTAAATCAAGCGCAACAAAGAGGAACGAAAAAGTTCGCCCGTTGGCGCCCGATCCGAGAGCCATACTTATGCATGAGAAGCAGAAATTGGCGCCCAAAAGCGGAATATAAAGTAGTTTTTATGCCTTTTTTGAACTTTTTGAACGTTCAAATTTGACCCGAAGGACAATAAAAACAAGGCCAAATTCCTAAGAAAATAGCCTTATTACATTGATTTTACTCAATATAAATCTTGGTAGGTATATCCAGACTCGAACTGGAGACCTCTACGATGTCAACGTAGCGCTCTAACCAACTGAGCTATACACCTAGAATGAGAAGCATCATATTCATTTTTTTGTTGCTTCACAAGTTTTTTTGCGACTGTTTTATTACAATCGCACAGTCTTTAAGCAACTGCTTAAACTCTTGGGTATTTACCTTATCCTTTTGCTCTAAAAAAACGATTTTTTGATATAACACAGTCACTTGTTTAAATGAATCTTTCTCCTCAACCAACATAGAGAGTCGCTGCATCCAGCTTTGAAAGGTTTCAGCTGAATATTTATGCAAATGCTTGGGCAATTGCTTTTCAAATTGAATAATCATGCGTTGATACTGATCTTGCTGCCCTCTTTGTCTCCACCAGTACCATCCTGCATACATGATTAAAATACTGCCAATACCAATAACTAAAACAATCACATAGCCATAGCTTGAATCCAGACCTAAGCGGGATAACCAGTTTTTCTGTTTTTCCGCATCATAGCCAACCACTTTGCTCTGCCATTGGTAACTTAAATAATCACTCCAGATGCGTACATTTTTCAAAAATTTAAATTGCTGCAAACGCCAAGCCTGAGTTTGCCCATCCCCCCATACAGCCTGATCTTGCGCCAGATAATCTTGCATCCCCGTATCAATTCGTTCTGGTGCAATCATTGCAGTTGGATCGATCCTTTGCCATTTTCCATTCAAATAAACCTCGCTCCATGCATGCGCATCCAGCTGGCGTACTTCCCAACTTTGTCCGTCTGGCGCCAATTGTCCACCTTGATAGCCAGTCACCACCCGTGCAGGTATCCCGACATAACGCATTAACATGACAAAGCTAGATGCATAATGTTCACAAAACCCTTTGCGACTAGAAAACAGGAATTGATCAAACCGATCTCCACTCAAAGTGCCCGGCGTCAAAGTATAGGTAAAGCCATTTTTCCTATACCACGACAGCACTGATTGTAAGTATTTTTCAGGCTGTCTCTGGTTCTGCTCAAATAATTGCTGCGCCAGTTGCTGTGCTTTTTTGTCTTTATCCTCATCAAATCGAGTATTCAGTTCAAGTTGACGCGGTGACAGGAAAACAGGCTCTGCTACTGTTCGCCCCAACCAAAGCATCTGTATGGGTTGATTGCGTTTAATCAATTTAGAAGGACGAATACTATCGTCTTGATACAGCTGTAAATAACGCTCTTGGGGAATCGAATATTCCAGTCCCATGATCCAGTTAGCTTGCTCATCAGCAGGTAAATATTGATAACTCACACGGCGCGATGGGACTGGGATACGCTTTAAGTGCTGATTGTAAAAACTACTACTCCATGTGGTTCCATCATATTCGTCTAAAACCAACGCTCGCCAGTACAATTCTGATCGACTAGGCAAATCATACATCGGTGCGATGATACGAAAAGCCAAGGCAGACGATTGAGATAATTGAGCAATATCCCCCGGTGACATCCGATCACTGATGCCTGTGGTCGCGTGGTTCTGTTGAATGGGAATCGCCCAAAGCGGCGGTAAACGTGGGAAAAAAATAAACAGCAGAATAAAAAATGGCGTGGCAATCCCGACAAATTTTAGGATTTGTCTCAGATCTTGTTTTAACTGATTTCTGGTCTGATTCCTCTGTTTAAATAAATCAGTTTGAATCCGATATAAGCCCATCAGGCACATCACAAATGCCACAAAGACAATCACGGCCATCCAGAATGCTTGGCTATATAACAGCAAACTTGCACTGACAAATAAGGCAAAGTTAAAGACAATCAGCAGATCACGAGTGTTTTTAGATTCAAGACTTTTGGCAAATAAACAAGTTGTTAAAAATGCAACCCCAGCCTCGACACCCAGTAGGCTTTGATACTGAATATAAATCAGCCCAATCGACAATAAGGTAAATGCCACTAAAAGCAGTTTAGGCAATGCTGTGATGTTTTGCTTGTGATAGCGCCATACCAAAGTCAACCAAACGATGCCCCACAATCCACTTAATGAAGCAGGAATAAAACTGAATTGACCCATCAGGATCAATCCTAAAGCAGCTAAAACACAAAAATAGATGGCTTTGGTCATGTTTAAGCCTGCGCAAGTAAAAGTCTGGCTTTCATCAATTGGGTTTGGCCTTGTCCACTTTCCAGTCTGGCATGCGGCAAAATCACAGCATAGCCATCCCCTAATTGTTCACACTGTTCAATCAGTCCCATCATAAAGCTTAATTTTTCCTCATGACCTAATGCTGGTATTTGCTGATAGTCAATTTCTACATGTTGATGATTGGCCTGCGCTTCAAACATCTTGATAAAGAAACCCTGCCCACGTGCAACCTGTTTCCATGCCACATTCTGATAAGAATCACCTTGTTGAAAGCCTCGGAGCTCTTTAAATTCATCTAGGCTATCTTGAGCTGAAGTCAGTTTATTTTTATGTTCTTTCTGCCAATCATAGGCTTTCGGTGCAATCCAGACTTTTTGTTTTGGATATAAATACGTCCATGCACGGACTAATCCCAAAGGATAGGTCGCATAAACTTTCAATGCATCTAGTTCATATCTGCCACGCTGTTCAGGTAGAACCGCAAGTTCTAGGCTTTGCTGAGTTTGGTCCAGATACAGAAAATGTTCTTGTTCTTGCCAAACTAAACGCAAATATCGAACCGTCTGGACAGATTGTTTAAATAAAATTTTTAGGATTAGCGGCTGACTCACTTGCCCAACCTCTGGCGCGACCAGTTCAATCTCCAAGCCATGCAGTTGCTTAAAAGTCAGATAAAAGCTGATACAGAGAATGGCGCTGATTAAAAAGCAAAACCCGAGAATCAGATTATTTGCATAGTTAATCCCAGCAATAAATGTAATGACAATTAGAACCAGATATAAGAAACCTTGCTTGTAAATAAATACCAGCACATCTTTCTGCAATAAAACCTTACTGCCTTCAACCTGAAAGCGCTTCGCAATCCATTGTTGTAGCTGCTGCTTGACTCCTTTTTGCATATGCCGATCTCAACTATAAGACATCGACCGATTGTAAAATCTGCCCAACTTCAACGTCACTCAGACTTAAACGATGTGCCACCACAGCGACAAATACAGTTTGTATATCATCTGTCATTACAAAACCACGCCCCTCAACCAATGCATAAGCTTGTGCCGCAGCCTTCAAGGCCAATACCCCACGTGTTGACAGCCCATGACGTAGCTTCCGTGTTTCAGCAGCCAAGTCCAAAATATAATTGAGTACAGCCTCACTCAGAAAAACCTGTTTTGCCAGCTCACGTAAATGCAAAATATCTGCTTGATTAAATACAGCATTTAGTTGATGGATCAAAACCTGTCGTGAACGCTGTTGTAATAACAATTTTTCCGCTTGTCGAGAAGGATATCCCAACGACAAACGCATCAAGAAACGGTCGAGTTGCGATTCTGGTAAGGCATAGGTACCACTTTGAAACAATGGGTTTTGCGTGGCTAAGACCCAGAATGGTTGTGGCAATTCATAATGCACACCATCTACGGTAACAGCCCCTTCCTCCATTGCTTCTAATAAGGCGCTTTGAGTTTTGGGACTACAGCGGTTAATTTCATCTGCCAACAAGATCTGGGTAAAAATCGGTCCTTGCTTAAACTCAAATAGATGTTCTTTCTGATTAAAAATATTGATCCCAATCACATCACTCGCCAACATATCGTTGGTGAATTGAATCCGCTGGAAATGCAGCCCTGCCAGACGTGCCAAAGCACTGGCTAAAGTTGTTTTACCTAAACCAGGTAAATCTTCAAACAACACATGACCACCCGCCAACAAGCAAGTCAGCGCCAATTTGGTTTGTTGTGGTTTGTCTAAAATCAGTTGGTTTACTTCAAATAAGAATTGCTCAATCTTCTGGGCAAAGCTTTGAATATCTTGTTCTAATGCCTGATTCTGTTTTGTTTTCTCTTGAGCTGATGACTTTTCCATGCCCCACATTATTCTATCCCCCAAAATAAAACAGTGTATGTTCAACATACACTGTTTTGGTTTTTTTTCAAAGAAATCAAATAATTTCTAGCAAGGACACTTCTTCATATTGCCACCCGCAGAAGGATAACGCGCATCGATACAATGACGATAAAAAGTCTTTGCATCCATCGTCGTTAAATCTGGATGATGCGCCTTCATATGCTGCACATAGGTTTCATAATCAGGCACACCGACCATCAAACGGAAACTCTGCTGCAAACGTTGCCATAAAACAGCAATACGCGACCAATTCTTCGGTGACAAAAGTAAGTGTTTTTGCGACATGATGGTGAATTTAATAATCTTCACAATCACCGCGCTACCTTGCCGAGCAATTTTAAAATCCATCTCTACTCTCCTTTGATGCTATTCGCAGTCATCGGGGTTTCTGAATAAACCGCTGGCGCTTCATTCGCGGTTGGTGTTGGGCTTGCCAAGGCACGGCGTATAATGCCAATTGATGCAATCACCATTACAATCGCAACAATCATAAAGAAGCCACAAAGTGCCGCATTGATCTGGTTCGACATCACAATGGTCTGCATTTCCGCAACTGTTTTAGCTGGTGCAAGGATTTCGCCACGTGCAATTGCATCAGAAAAACGATTCGCTTGTGCAAGGAAACCAATCTTCGGATTTTCGTGGAAAATCTTTTGCCAGCCCGCTGTCATCGAGGTAATGAACAAGAAAATCGTTGGGACAATGGTCACCCAAACATATTTCTCTTTCTTCATTTTGAATAAAATGACGGTTCCCAAAATCAGTGCCATTGAGGCAAGAATCTGGTTACCAATACCAAAGAGCGGCCACAATGAGTTAATCCCGCCGAGTGGATCAACCACCCCTTGATAAACGAAGAAGCCCCAACCTGCGACCGCGACAAAGGTCCCGACCATATTTCCAAAGAATGAACTTGATTGCTTGATCGCTGGAACCACGATACCCACTGTATCCTGCACCATGAAACGACATGCACGTGTTCCCGCATCTACCGCAGTTAAAATGAATAATGCTTCAAACAGAATCGCAAAGTGATACCAGAACGCCATCATTGAGCGGTTATTGAAAATCTCTGAAATGATATGCGCCATACCAATTGCAAATGTCGGTGCACCACCTGTACGAGACAGGATTGAACTCTCACCCACTTCCTGAGCCAGTAAGGTCAACATTTCTGGACTAACCACAAAGCCAAGATTACGCACTGCTTCCGCAGCGGTCTCTACCGAGGTTCCTAAAACTGCTGCTGGCGCATTAATTGCAAAATAAATACCCGGATCAAGTACCGTTGCACAGATCATTGCCATGATACCGACAAATGATTCCATCAACATACCGCCATAGCCGATCATACGAATATTGACTTCATTATCGACCAGTTTAGGGGTTGTGCCTGATGCCACTAGCGCATGGAAGCCTGAAATTGCACCACAGGCAATGGTAATAAATAGAAATGGAAATAAACTACCCGCAAATACAGGACCTGTACCATCCACAAAATGCGTGACTGCTGGCATTTTCAGGTCAGGCATCGCAAAGATAATCCCGATCGCCAAACCTGCAATCACACCAATTTTCAAGAAAGTTGATAAATAATCACGTGGCGCTAATAACAACCAAACTGGTAATACCGAAGCGATAAAGCCGTAAATAATCAGTGCCCATGTCAATTGCGTTCCACTGAGGGTAAATAATTGTCCCCAATATGGATCTTTTGCCACATCACCACCGTAGACAATTGCCGCCATCATCAGCACAAAGCCAATAATTGATACCTCAGCAATTTTCCCCGGGCGGAGATAACGCATGTAGATACCCATAAATAAAGCAATTGGAATCGTCGCTGCAATACTGAACACACCCCACGGGCTATGTGCCAAGGCTTTAACCACCACCAGTGCCAGTACTGCAAGGATAATGATCATTACACCAAGCGTACCCAGCATGACAATCACACCAGCAAAAGTACCAAGCTCCTGTTTTGCCATCTCACCTAAAGAGCGACCATCGCGTCTTGTGGAGATAAATAAAACCAGAAAATCTTGTACCGCACCGGCAATCACTACACCGACCAAGAGCCAGATGGTACCGGGTAAATAACCCATTTGTGCTGCAAGAATCGGCCCGACTAAAGGCCCCGCTCCAGCAATCGCAGCAAAATGATGACCGAATAATACGAATTTATTGGTCGGTACATAATCCAGACCATCGGCAAGGCGATGAGCTGGCGTTAACCGTTTAGGATTTAATTCAAAAACTTTGTTTGCAATAAATAAACTGTAGAACCGATATGCAATGCTATATACACAGACTGCAGCAAGAACCAACCAGACTGCATTGACATGCTCACCACGACTAACCGCCAATATCCCAAATGAAATTGCCCCAACAATGGCAACCAAACTCCATAGGAGTTTTGAGGAAAGTGTTGACTTCGCTTGTGTTGTCTCCATTCAAAACCTCTCAAATACATAACGCGTGGTTATTTAGCTTTCCCTTTCTATATTTTCTGTAGAAGAAATATCTTTGTAAGTTTACCTTCTAGCTTCAATTATTTATCTAATACTTTGGCATAAAAAAAGGGATGATTGTTCATCATCCCCTTCGATAATTGTATATCTTGCGTAGCTCAGCTACGCCTTCACAATTATGCGCGCTCTAGGTAGTCACCAGTACGGGTATCTACACGAACGCTTTCTTCTTGCTGTACGAATAATGGAACACGTACCACAGCACCTGTTTCAAGTTTCGCAGGCTTACCGCCACCGCCAGAAGTATCACCACGTACACCTGGATCAGTTTCAACGATTTTGAGTACAACGAAGTTCGGTGGGCTTACAGTTAAAGGTACGCCATTGAACAACATAATGGTACATTTTTCATTTGAATCGTCTTTTAACCATTTCGCAGCATCACCCATTGCTGTTTTATCAGCAGCGATTTGCTCAAAAGATACAGGATCCATGAAATTCCACATTTCACCATCGTTGTAGAGGTAGTCCATTTCAACTTCTACAATATCAGCTGCTTCTAAAGAGTCACCTGATTTAAATGTTTTTTCTAATACTTTACCAGAGCGAAGGTTACGTAATTTCACACGGTTAAATGCTTGACCCTTACCTGGTTTTACATATTCATTTTCCATGATTGAACATGGGTTGCCATCAAGCATAACCTTAAGGCCTGCTTTAAAATCATTTGTAGAATAATAGGCCATGAAAGGCGCACTCCAAACTTAAAACTCAAATCTATTAATGCTAGACTAGGCACACAGCTGCGGCTAACACTATTTTTACGTATGGCATGATAAACTATTTACATCAAGAGCAAAACTGGCAATCGCAACTCAGTGACCTAATTACTGATCCTTTAGAGCTGTTAAATCTGCTTGAGTTATCTACCGATCAGCTATTATCAGGGGCAATCCTCGCCTCTGAAAAGTTTAAATTGCGCGTCCCGCGTGCATTCGTCGGAAAAATGAGCATTGGCGATCCGCTTGATCCCCTGCTACTTCAAGTCTTGCCACATCATCTGGAACTGGAAGAACATCCCGAGTTCGTGACCGATCCTCTGGGTGAAGAAGCTGCCAATCAAATGGCGGGGGTTCTGCATAAATACCAGTCGCGTTTTTTACTGACCTTGACTGGTGCCTGTGCAATTCACTGCCGCTATTGTTTCCGTCGACATTTTCCCTATCAGGAAAACCTGCCTAAAAATGACGACTGGATCAATATCAAAGCCTATATTGAACAAAACCCACAGATCAATGAAGTGATTTTAAGTGGTGGCGACCCACTGACTTTAAGTAATCGAAAACTTGCTTTGTGGCTAGAACGTCTAGCATCTCTCCCTCAGATCAAGATATTGAGAATTCATTCACGCGTTCCGATTGTGATCCCGAACCGTATTGATGAAGAGCTGATTTCTATATTAAAAAACAGTAGGCTACGCATTGTAGTAGTGGTACACTCAAATCACGCAGCTGAACTCGATGATTTCACCTGCTCAAAGTTATTACAGTTATCACTCCACCATATTACCGTGCTAAATCAGGCGGTTTTACTGAAAGGTGTGAATGATTCTGCAGAAACTTTAAATGCATTGAGTTTCCGTTTATTTGAAGCACGAGTAATGCCCTATTACCTTCATGTTTTGGATAAAGTCAAAGGTGCTCAGCATTTTGATTTAAGATCTTCAGAGATAGATCATATATACACTGATGTATTAGCAAGTTTACCAGGCTATCTGGTACCAAAACTTGTCAGGGAAATTGCGGGCGAAAAAAATAAAACACCGCTTTTTGGGGTTCAAACGTTCTGAGATTGATAACACAATGATGAATAATGCTTTTTCGGATATTTTTCAAATTCCAACTGTCTTGAGACGAGACAAACTCAGCTTTTGCGATACCAATTCTAAAAGTCTAAATGAATGGATTTCCAATTTATCCATCATGCAGTTGGGTGATACCTCTAAAGCATTATTTGCAGCCTTACTTGAACTGAGCGAACTTGAGTGCCCTGAAACCTTACGTTTTGATTTGGTTCAGGTACTACACCCGACTATTGAAAATGTTTTGGGAAGTCTGGAAAAGAACTTTTTCAATCAGGGCGTGATCAGTTCAGATCGTAATGAACATATTATTGAACTAGCCATGTTATTGCGCTGTTATTTTGCAGCGATTTATATCAATATCGTCCGCCGTAGTAACGATCAGCTCGATCAACAGAAATTCTCTATCTTTGCTTTAAACCAAAAGAAAAATCTGCAAACGGCACGTACCCTCGCAACTTTTCAGTCCTTGCAACAACTGACACAATTGCTCTATCAACAACATATGTTGTATAGCGAACCTGTGGCAGGACAATGGCTGATTGCACATCAGCTCTATGATGCAGCAGTGACACATAAATATCAGCATACCAATCTGGATCAGGTACAAGGTAAACCGAATGCTTTGAGCAATATCTCACAAGCCTATGCACAATTGATTTTGATGGATATTTTTAATACCAATCAAATTCGCCAATCCGAAATTCAAGCTTTATTCCAGTGTAGTTTTGACTGGGCAAAAATGGTTCAGATCCTGACCAAAGAAACAGACCTGACCAAATATGTAGTCGACACCACCAAAGACCACCCACCCATTTATAATAAAAAACAAAGCTCTGGCTTTAATCCCAATATTTTTATTAGTACGCATAGCTTACTGGATCACGTCACAGCAACCCTGCATAAAAATGCAGAGTATGTTTCCAAGAATGAGAAGATATATCTAACCCCTGCATTAAAATTCCATGTGCAAACCATTCTTGGCACGACAGCAGAACGTCGACATGAGCGTTATGAATATTCGGCTCAATTGCATATCTGTTTTGGCTTACTCACTGCTCACTTTTACTTATCTAAAGCCAAGAATTTTGCAGAAACACTGCTGTTAGATCACAGCTATGGTCTACAAAATGAATCAAAATTTATGTCTGCTTGGGATAAAAAAGGCTCAACGGACAATCAGGAATCGGCCATTCAACGTTTAAGCCGTGAAAGTAAAGCCGTTTACCAAGCCGATATCCTAGATATCAGTGTAAACGGTTATCGTATTAAATGGTCTGGGGAGGCACCAAAGAACTTAAGAACAGGTGAATATATTTTAGTTAAAGAAACATCGCATGGGCATTGGCGTGGCGGTGTGATTCGTTGGCTCAAACAATCGACCGAGAAAAGCTTAGAACTCGGCTTAGAAGTGCTGGCACAGGAGATCTTCCCTTGCGCGGTACGTGTTCAGGCAGATCGCCACATCAGCAATTATCATCCTACACTTTTATTAAAAAACCAGAATTTGGATGAAACCAAAACAACTTTAATTTTACCAGGTTCACAAATTTTTCGAGAACACCAAGCTGTTCATTTAAGATTGGGGAAAGAGGAAGTAAAAGTGTATTTATTAAACGCACAATTAATAACCCAAAGTTTTGTTCAATTTGATTTTGAACTGCTGAATGATGAGGAACAGCCGATTCTTCAGCGATATATGGCACAAAAGAATATGGACACCATTGATCAAGATTTATGGGAAGCTTTAAAGTGAGAAATTCTTTACTCTCTAAAAAATTAAAACGCACTGAAACACGTTTATTGATTATTGATGATAACCAGCTTCGTTATAATCAGATTTCAGCTTTATTTACGGCTCAAGATCATCAAATCAAAGCAACTTTGCTTGATGATCTTAAAACCTTCGAGAAACAGCTTAATTTACCTTGGGATATTGTTATTTTTGGTCGTGCCTACGACTTAAAAATCGAACAGACCCTCTCCCTGATTCAAGCCTCATCGCAACCAAGTTTGCCAGTTCTGTTACTCGAACCTGAGGACTATAAAGCCGATCAATATCAGGCTTATATCCATAAAGGCATTTATGATATCTTGAATCTAAAATCCCCAGAAAAATTCTATATCAGTATTATTCG
>Ga0308161_1001053_pt1 | contig 36007 bp, 27 predicted proteins | sample PhyFR2_FD_201034 | JGI IMG/M metagenome (GOLD analysis project Ga0308161, IMG submission 201034) | Phyllosphere microbial communities from UC Gill Tract Community Farm, Albany, California, United States - DLSLF.R2 | ecosystem: Host-associated > Plants > Phyllosphere > Unclassified | place: USA...
GACTCTCGTGGTACCAAGTCGGCCGCCCCACGTTCGAGCAACCGACGCGCGGCTTCGCGGCCTATCCGCGCTGCCCGCGCGATGAGACCCCCGTCGTCGGCAGCACCCGCTCCATTGCCACTGCCCGTTTCCCGAGCATACCCCTGCTCGACGCGCCCCGGCTCGATGAGAACGGGCTCGACGCCTCCGGGCTCCCCCCGAACGGGCTGGACGCGCACGGTCCGGTCGACACCGATGCGGTGCGCCCCGTCGAGGGCGTACACGACGGCGCGCAGCCGCAGATCGCCGTCGACGATCGACGCGTGCGTGCCCACGGGGGCGTGGCATCCGGCATCCAGGACCGACAGGACCGTGCGCTCGGCCGTGATCGCGGCGCGCGTGTCTTCGTCGTCCAGCGCCGACAGCGCGGCGAGGGTGTCGGGGTCGATGTCGGTGCGCGTCTCGACCGCGAGCGACCCCTGCCCAGGGGCGGTCGGCCACTCCGCGAGACCGAGCGACTCGGCCCGCAGACCACCCAGCTCCCCGCCCAGGCGCGAGAGGCCCGCGGCCGCGAGGATGACGGCATCCAGTTCTCCGTCGCGGACGCGCGCGAGACGCGAGTCGACGTTGCCGCGGATATCGCGGATGTCGAGGCGCGGATTGTGACGCAGCGCCTGCGCGATGCGCCGCGGTGAGCCGGTGCCCACCCGCGCGCCCTCCGCGAGCGCATGCAAGGGCGTGCCGTCGCGCGTGATCACGACATCGCGGGCGTCTTCGCGCGGGGGCGTCGCCGCGATGACGAGCCCCTCCGGCTGGGCGGTGGGAAGGTCTTTCAGCGAGTGCACGAGGAAGTCGCACCGCCCGGCCGCGAGCGCTTCGCGCAGTCCGTTCGCGAACACCCCGCGCCCCCCGAGCTGCGAAAGGGACGCGCGGTTGACGTCGCCCTCCGACACGATCGGCACGAGCTCGACCGCTCGACCGGACGCCGCGGCGACCGCATCGGCCACCATCTGCGACTGCGCCAGTGCCAGCGCGCTGCGCCGGGTGCCGAGACGCAGGGGGGCGGTCACTGGAGGATCTCGGGGATCTCGTCCAGCGTGACCAGGCGACCGGTGTAGAACGGCACCTCTTCGCGCACGTGCCGGCGGGCCTCGGTGTAGCGGAGGTCGCGCATCATGTCGACGAGGTCGGTCAGGACGTCGGCTTCCATCGGCAGCAGCCACTCGTAGTCGCCGAGGGCGAAGGATGCCACGGTGTTGGCGATGACGGCCTTATAAGCGGACCCCTTCTTGCCGTGCTCGATGAGCATCTCGCGGCGCTCTTCCTCGGGCAGCAGGTACCACTCGTAGCTGCGGACGAACGGGTACAGGCACAGCCACTGCTGCGCCGGGATGCCGCGGAGGAAGCCGGGCACGTGCGAGCGGTTGAACTCCGCGTCGCGATGCACGCCCATGGCGTTCCAGGTGGGGAGGAGGTTCTTGAGCAGCTCGGTTCGACGCAGGCGGCGCAGGTCGCGCTGAAGGGCCTGGGGGTCGGGTCCGTGGAGCCAGACCATGAGGTCGGCGTCGGCGCGCAGACCGCTGACGTCGTAGAAGCCGCGGACGGTGACGCCGTCGGCCTCGATGAGGGCGGTCAGATCCGCGAGTTCGGTGGCGTCCGAAGCCGTCACCGGGTTCTCGGGATCGCGACGGAGGATGGCCCAGAGCGTGTAGATGGAGGAGCTGTCGTCGGACATGCTCTCAGTCTCGTCTTGTGCGCGCGGACGATCAAACCGATTGGCTCACTCCCGAGCCTTTTCACCTACCGGGATGCGAGCAGGGGCCGGCGGTTGATACTGTGCCCCGACGGCGTCGGGGGACGCCCGCCGAAAGGGTGCCCCATGTGGCTGTACGACTTACCCATGGCCGCGGGGTTGCCGCTGTTCATCGTGTTCGTGGTGGGGGTCTCCTGCGGCATCCTTCTGGTGCTGCGCAAGTGGGTCTTCCGGGTCGCCCCGCAGGGTGAGGAGTGGGACCGGGTCCTCAGCTACGCGGTCGGCGCCTACGGCGTCTTCTACGGCGTCACCCTCGCGCTCATCGCCGCGGCCGCGTACGGCAACTTCACCGAGGTCGACGGCATCGTGCTCGAGGAGTCCTCTTCCCTCGCGTCGCTGTACCGCACCGCTGCGCTCCTGCCCCAGCCCCAGCAGGACGAGCTGCAGGACCAGATCGTGCAGTACACCCGCGCCGTCATCGACGAGGACTGGCCCGAGCAGCGGCAGCTCCGCCTGCCCGCCGAATCGGATGCCAACATCACGGGCATGCAGAAGGCCATCGACGCCGTGCAGCCCTCGTCGGCCGTCGAGGTGGTCTACGTGCAGGAGGCGCTCGAGCAGTTCCGGCAGTTGGTGCATGACCGCCGCGACCGGATCGCGCTGACCCACCTCGCCCTGCCCGGCGTGCTGTGGATCGTGCTGGCCGTCGGCGCGTTGCTGAACGCGGTGCTGATCGGCCTCATCGAGGTGCGGAACCTGCGGATCCACCTCTTGATGTCGGGGATGCTGGCGCTGTTCGTCGCTCTCCTGCTCTACGCGATAGCCGGCTTCGACCACGCGTACGCGGGTCCGATCGCGGTGACCCCGGAGTACTTCCAAGACCTGCTGGACGGGTTGTTCACGAACGAGCCGTAGGTTCCGCGGCGCCGGTGGCCCCGCCGCATGGCGTCCGGGCCCGCACGACGAATCCCGCTCGATTCCGCACGACGGCATGCGCACGGCGTCCGGGCCCGCACGACGAAGCGGCCCGCACCCCGGCAGGGGGACGGGCCGCTTCGGGAAAGCTCAGCGCGTGTACGCGCGGACGATGCCCCAGACGGCGAAGCCGACGAGACCCGCGACACCGGCCACGAGCGCGGCCGCCGCACCCGGGTTGCGCTGCGCGCTCTCGCGCACGTCGCGGATCTTCTGATCCACGGCCTCGCTCGCGCGACGCGGGATGTTCGCCTTCTCCTCGAGGGCGGCGAGGGCCGCCTTCAGCTCGGCGCGCGCCGACTGCACCGGATCGGTGATGCCGAGTGGCACCGCGGTGCGGGGAACGGGGACGGGACGATCAATACTCACTGCCGGCCTCCTTCACGATGCGGACGTCTTCGGCGATCGCCTCACCCGGGTTCTCGCGGTTGGACAGCTTCTTGAACCGCATCCAGCCGAGCAGGGCGAGCACGGCGGTGATGAGGATCATCACGCCGAACACGATCAGCGCCGCGGCCCACACCTGGAGCCACAGCGACAGCAACGCGATCACGAACGCGAAGAACACCGGTACGGCCCAGAACACCACGATCAGCGCGCCGACGAACCAGCCCGCACCGATCCCGGCGTCCTTCGCCGTGCGCTGCGCCCACGCCTTCGCCCCGTTGATCTCGGCGATCACGAGGTTGCGGACGAGCTCGGGGATGTCGCCGATCAGCGTGAAGAGGCTGTCGTCGGAACGATCGCGGAACCCGCGAGGAGTGGTCATGCCTCAGCTCCCGGACGGGGTGGTGCCGCTCTTGGACGCGCGAGCGCGCGTCGTCGCGCTCTTCTCCGCCTGCTTGGCGTCGTCGACGGAGTCCTCGACCACGTCAGCGACCTCGGATGCCGACTGCTGGGCCGCGCGGCCGGCGCGCTCCGCACGCTCGGAGACGCTGCCCGACTGAGCCGCGGCGCCGGTGACCGACTTCGCGCCCTTCCACACCACACCGGGCACGGACTTGAGGGCGGAGACGCCGAAGGCCTTGACCTTCTCGACCTGCCCCTGGACGACGGGCTGTTCCCAGACCTTCTCGGCCTGCGTCTTGATCTGCTCGTACCGTTCGCGGCCTGCGCGGGCACCGAGCACGTAGCCCGCCACGAGTCCGACGACGAGTGCTGCTTTGCCCCTCATGGGGTCTCCTCACGCTCGATCGAGTGCTGGTCGAGTCTCACGATAGTCACGTATTCCGATTCCGGCATCCGGCCTTGACAGACCCGGACATCTCGGCGGGTGCTCCGCGGTCAGTGATGCCACAGCGCCGCACTGCGGACGCGGTCCGCCTCGGCGCGCGCGTCGGGGATCACCTGCGCGAGCCCCGTGCCGGCGACCCAGGCCCCCGTCACCCCGAGCCCCGCGACCGCGTGCACCGCACCGCGCGCCGCGGCCGTCTCGGCCGCCCGCCCGATCGTCGCCGCCGGCTGGGACTGCACGTAGCGCACGCGACGAGCAGCGCGGAGAGTGGATGCCGACAGCTCGACGCCGAGCATCGCCGCCGCCTCCGACAGGGCGAGGTGGGCCGCCGCGTCGTCGTCGAGGGCGGCGGTCGCGGGCTCTTCGCCCTGAGCGCCGAACGAGACCCGGACGACGTGGACGCCGGGGGCGGTGGCATCCCGCACCCAGTCCCACTTGGCCGTCGAATGCGTGAGCGCTTTCGCCACGTGGCTCCCGGGCACCGTCAGCACGCCGGTTCCGCGGGGGGCCGCGTCGAGGGCGGAGGCGTCGACGACGAGGGTGACGACCTCCACCACCGGCGCGACGGGGTCGCCCTCCTCGAGGGCGGGGACGACGGGGGCGAGGAGCGCGCGAGCGGGTCCTTCCGGCAGCGCGACGATCACGGCATCCGCGGCGAGAGGGTCGGCGTCGTCCGAGGTCGCGACGTTCCAGCCCGCACCGGCGGGGTGGAGCGCCTCGACCGAGACCTCCGTGCGCAGGTCGACGCCGAACTCCGCGAGCTCGGCGACGAGGGCGTCGACGAGACGCGACATCCCGCCCGCGATGCCCTGCACCGCTCCCCCGGGAGCGGGTCGTCGCGCCGCCTCCGTCGGGACCGGGACGTCGGAGGCCGGCGCGTCAGCGGGCTTCGCGGTCGCGCGGCTGAGGCGCATCTCGGCGACCGCGCCCGACAGCGAGCCCGTCCGCGTGAGGGCCGCGTTCAGGCCCGGTGCGGCGAGGTCGACGTCGATGTCGTCGGGACGCGCGGAGTACACCCCGCTCGTGACCGGGGCGACCAGCCGGTCGAGCACCCGCGTGCCCATACGCGTTCGGACGAGGGTGCCGAGGCTGCGCTGATGACCGATCGTCAGCGGGGGGCGCAGGCGATCCAGGTACGCGCGCCAGGTTCCCCTCCAGCCGATGATCCGGCGGACATCGGGGGCGAAGGGATTGTCCGGGATGCCGAGCACCCCGCCCTTCGGGAGGGGAGCGGCCCCGACCCCCGGCACTCCCGCGACCCACGCGCCGGCGGGGTTCGGGGAGACGACGGCGTCGGCCAGGCCGAGCTCGTCCAGCAGGGCGCTCACGACGCCGCCGCGCGTCGCGAAGCTCTCGGCCCCGACATCGAGGAGGAGCCCGCCGACCTCCGCCGAGCGGACGACGCCGCCGAACGCGTCGGATGCCTCGAGCACCGTGACGCGCAGCCCCACCTTCGCGCACTCCCGCGCGGCGACGAGGCCCGCGATCCCTCCGCCGGCGACGACGACGTGCGTCTCGGACGCCTGGCGCGCGAGACGATCGAGCGGCTCGCTCATGCCCGCGCCCCGGACTCGAGCTCCCCGTGCGCGTGGGCGACGATCCGGGTCAGCACGTCGGGGTCGGTGTCGGGCGGGACGCCGTGGCCGAGGTTCAGGATGTGCGCGCGGGCCGCGCGTCCGCGTGCGAGCACGTCGTCGACGTGGGCGGCGAGCACGGGCCAGGGGGCGCCGAGCAGAGCCGGGTCGAGGTTGCCCTGGAGCGTCACGTCGGGCCCGACGAGCGCCGCGGCTTCGTCCAACGGCATCCGCCAGTCGACACCGACCGCGTCGGCGAGACCGCCCAGGCGCATGTCGTCGAGGAACGCGCCGGTCCCGACGCCGAAGTGGATGCGCGGCACCTCGATCCCCTCGAGCGCGGCGTGCGAGTGCGGGGCGATGAACTCGCGGAACGTCGCCGGCGAGAGAGAGCCCGCCCACGAGTCGAACAGCTGCACCGCTTGCGCACCACCGTCGATCTGCGCGTCGAGGAACGCGCGGGAGACGCGCGACAGCCAGCCCGCGAGGCGGTGCCACGAGTCGGGGTCGGCGTGCATCATGCCGCGCGCCCGGAGGTGCTCCTTCGAGGGACCTCCCTCGACGAGATAGGCCGCGAGGGTGAACGGCGCCCCCGCGAACCCGATCAGCGGCACGGCGTCGTCGAGCTCGGCGGTCACCAGACGGGCGGCCTCGCGCACCGGCTCGGCCGCCGCGGCCACGTCGGCCGGGTCGATCGCGGTGATGCGTGCCACGTCGTCGGCTGTGCGCACCGGGTCGGCGAAGACGGGTCCGCGACCGGGCTCGATGACGACGTCGACACCGGCCAGGCGCAAGGGCACCACGATGTCACTGAAGAAGATGGCGGCGTCCACCCCGTGCCGGCGGATCGGCTGCAGCGTGATCTCGGCCGCGAGGTGCGGGGTGAGGCACGCGTCGAGCATGCGGGTCCCCACGCGCAGCTCGCGGTACTCGGGAAGCGAGCGCCCCGCCTGCCGCATGAACCAGACGGGCTGCCGTTCGGGACGGTCGCCGCGAAGGGCACGGAGAAGGGGGGCATCGGGGGTGGCCATGGCATCCATTCTCCCATTCGGGACGGGGGCGAACAGGGGATGCCTCGACGTCGAGCGGCCGTTCCGGCGAGGTCTCGAGACCCGGGCGTAGAATGATCGGGTGCTGCTGTGCGTCAGCGCGAGTCACAAGACCGCGTCCTTCGAGCTCCTCGAGCGACTCAGCGTACCCAGCACCCCGGTCGCCCCTCTCATCACCGAGCACGGTGAGTGCGTACAGGGAGCGGTCGTCGTCGCGACCTGCAACCGCTTCGAGGCGTACATCGACATGGACGAGCCGGTCACCGCGGGTGTCGCCCTCGGCGTCGAGGCCACGCTCTCTGCGATCGAGGCCGCCACGGGCGTTCCCGCCCGCGAGCTCGAGGGTTCCTACACCGTGCTCGGCGGCAGCGAGGTGGCGGAGCACCTGTTCGCCGTGGCATCCGGACTCGAATCCGTCGTCGTCGGCGAGGGCGAGATCGCCGGTCAGGTGCGTCGCGCGCTCACCGAATCGCGCCAGCAGGGCAGCACCTCGGCCGAGCTCGAGCGCCTGTTCCAGCGCGCGTCCGAAGCGCAGCGGGGCGTGAAGAACTCCACCGCGATCGGTCGCGCCGGACGCTCGCTCGTGCGACTCGGCCTCGAACTCGCGAGCAGCCGCATCGCCGACTGGTCGACGCAGCGCGTCCTGCTCGTCGGCACGGGCGCCTACGCCGCGGCCACCGTCGCCGCGCTCCGCGACCAGGGCGCCGAAGACATCTCGGTGCACTCGCCCTCGGGCCGTGCCGCGAAGTTCGCCGCGAAGCACGGCCTGCGCGCGGTCTCCGCCGAGACCTTCCCCACCGCCGTCGTCCACGCCGACCTCGTGATCACGTGCACGACGAGCGAGCACCACGTCGTGAGCGCCGCCACCTACGCCGCGGGCCGCACCGCCGTCGAGGCCGCTGCCCCCGCCACGGGTGGATGCCCCGTCGACCACTCCGGCCGGCGCCTGGTCATCGACCTGGGCCTCCCCCGCAACGTCGACCCCGACGTGGCCACCGTGCCCGGCGTCGACCTGCTCGACCTCGAGACCATCCGCCTGCACGCCCCGCTCGAGGAGCTCCAGGCGACGGATGCCGCACGCGACCTCGTCCGCGACGCCGCACGCCGCTTCGTGTCGGTGGGCGAGCGCAAGAACATCACCCCCGCGGTCGTGGCCCTGCGCGCGCACGTCTTCGGCGTGCTCGATGCCGAGGTGGCGCGCGTCCGCGCCCGCGGCGACGAGGGCGGACAGACCGAGCAGGCCCTGCGTCACCTCGTCGGCGTGCTGCTGCACACCCCCACCACGCGCGCGCACGAGCTCGCCGAGGCCGGCCGCGCCGACGAATACGTCGACGCCCTGTCGGCCCTGTTCGGCATCGAGGTCGCGGATCCCGCCGCCTCCGTCGAGCGCCCGGTCGCCGACGCGGGCTGACGCGCCGCGGGGCCTGAGCGGCTGCGAAGCACCGGGCTGCTGCGGGGATTCCGACGCGGGCTCACCCGCCGCGAGGCCTGAGCGGCTGCGGAGCACCGGGCTGCGGAGGGGATTCCGGGAGCGGAGGACCGCGGCTGAGGCATCCGTCCTCCCGTCGCCGAAACTCCTCCCGGGGGCTGCGGAGTCGCCGGGCGCAGGGGCACCGGGCTACGGGGTCGCGGGGCGCGGGCACGGGGTTGCGCAGTCTCGGAGCGCGGGGCACCGGGCTGGGGAGGGGATTCCGGGAGCGGAGGACCGCGGCCGAGGCATCCGTCCTCCCGTCGCCGAAACTCCTCCCGGGGGCTGCGCGTGTGGGAATGCGACTGTGGGGATGGGAGGCCGTGACCGGCGGAGGACCTGGGGCAAGCGGAGGACCTGCTCGCGGCATCCGCCCTCCCTTCGTCCCTGATCCTCCCGCCGTCACGGGGGTCCGCGTCGAAGCGGGCACCCCCGTCGGGCAGGATGGATGCCATGAGCACTCCCGCATCCGAGGTGTACCGCGTCGCGGGTGAGAAGCGCTCCGGCAACGGCCTGCGCTGGGCGGCGACCGTGGTGATGGGGCTGTTCGACGCCGGCACCGACGCCCCTTCGGTGAGCGAGGTCGTCATCCGACGGGCCGACGGCTCACTCGTGAAGCGCCTCCCGGCCGGAGACGTCGAGCACTTCGAGAAGCAGCTCACCGAGGTCACCGCCGACCTGGACGCTCTGGATGCCGTGCCCTTCGCGCAGAAGTGGATCGCCGAGCCGGAGGGGAACGAGCCGGAGTGAACGGGGGCGGTGAGCGCGAGAATGGACGCATGAGCCTGCGCATCACGGACGACCCCGCCGCCGACGATCTGCTCTCGAGCAATCCGCTCGCGCTGCTGATCGGAATGCTCCTCGACCAGCAGGTCGCCATGGAGACCGCGTTCGCGGGGCCGTTGAAGATCCAGGAACGCACCGGATCGATGGATGCCGCGACCATCGCGCACGAGGACCCCGAGGCGTTCGCCGCCGCCTTCGCTCAGACACCGGCGGTGCACCGCTACCCGGGATCGATGGCCAAACGGGTGCAGGCCCTCTGCGCCGCGATCGAGCAGGACTGGGGTGGGGATGCCGCCGCGATCTGGACGCGGGACGATCCCGACGGTGCGACGGTTCTGAAACGGCTCAAAGCCCTGCCCGGCTTCGGCGAGCAGAAGGCGAAGATCTTCCTGGCGCTCCTCGGCAAACAGCGCGGGTTCTCGGGCACGGGCTGGCGCGACGCCGCCGCTCCCTATGGGGAGGACGGATCGTTCCGCTCGGTCGCCGACATCACGAGCCCCGAGTCGCTGACCAAGGTGCGCGAATTCAAGCGCGCGGCCAAGGCGGCGGCCCGCGAGAAGGCGTCCTGACTCCTCCTGCACAAGATGAGGGTTTGGGGAGAGTCCTCCGCAACGGCTTCCCCGCTCGCTCCGACGTGATTAGTGTCGTCTCGTTCGTCATCCCCGTTTCACGACCGAAGGGTGGTCTCTCGTGAAGTTCGCAATGGGCTCCAGCACACTGGGTGTGCTGAGCAAGGCAACATCGGGCTCGAGCGACGAGCTTTCTCTGCTCGTCCGCCAGCTCTTCGAGGCCGCAGAGCCTCTCGAAGGACAGTTCCAGGGCGCCGGGCGTGCGGCCTTCGACCGTTTCAAGTCCCGCACCGACGAGATCTCGGCCGAGCTCAAGCTCTCGCTCGACGGTGTCCTCACCGGTATCGCCGGCATGGATCGCTCGTTCCAGGAGGGCGAGTCGGCGATGGTCGACGAGACCACGAGCCTCGAGTCCGGATCGTCGTTCGACGCCGCGCGCTTCGGCGCCCGCTGAGAGAAGGAGACGTACGCATGGTGAACCAAGCAGATCGTCGCGACTACTCGGTCGCGGCCTCGCAGAACGCCCAAGACAACTTCAACCGCGTCGCAGCGCAGCTCGAGGCGCTCATCGACCAGCGCGACAAAGACGTGCAGGCGGCGATGGCCGACTACGCGGCGGACGGCGTGTCCGAGGACTACCACGGCAAGGAAGTGCGCTGGAAGAACGCCGCCGCCGAGGTCCGCGGCATCATCCAGACCCTGCGCTCCTCGCTCGAGCGCAACGACGAAGCCGCGCAGACGGCACTGGGCAAGGCCCGCGCCGCCGTCGAATCCATCGGCTGACTCTCGAGACCCGGCGCCGGACGTTCGCGTCCGGCGCCGTCGTCGTGCCACGGGGCTTTTCCCTCGCGTGATCAAGCCCCGCGGGCCGGGTGGGGGACCCGAATAAAGTATTGGTCGATGTCCAGGGAGGCGGCATGACCACGAACGAGGCTTCGCGACTGGCTGACGTCGATCCGCTCGTGTTCACCGAGCGCGCGAGCGCGGCCAAGGTCATCGGTGCCGTGGCGCTCGATGTCGTGATGCCCCTCGCCGTCCTCGCCGCCGGCATCGCGATCGCCGTCGCCGGGCTTCCTGCCCCGGGAGCGATCCTCGTCGTGATCGCCCTGGTCCTGCTCGGGGTGGCGGCCTGGCTGCTCGGCCGCACGGGGCGAACGCTCGGAGCCGCGACCGTCGACATCCGCTTCGTCCGTCGGTCGACCGGAGCCGCGGCCGGACGCCGCGCTCTCCCGGCGCTCGTCAGCGGAGCGTTGGGCGCATACGACCTTCGGCGCGGCCGCGACCCGTTCGCTCCCGCCATCGCCGCCTTCGCGTTTCCCGAGGCGGGTGAGGGAGCCCCGGCATCCGTGCGCCCCCGCCGCGGGATGGTGCCGACGCTCGCGCTCGACTCGGGGGAGCGACTGTCGCTCGACTCCGCGCTCGTGCTGGGGCGCGACCCGGTCGCATCCCCCGATGCCCCCGCTCAGGTGTACCGCTGGGCCGACATGTCGCGCACCCTGTCGAAGTCGCACGTGCGCTTCGAGTGGGACGGCCGGCAGGTGTGGGTCACCGACCTGGGCTCCACCAACGGGACCTTCGTGCGCGGCGCCGGTGCGCCGACCCCCCTTCTCGCCCACCAGCGCACCCCGGTGCCCGGTACCGTGACGCTGGAGATCGGCGACCGCGTCCTCACGATCCGAGAGGCAGGCCACTGATGCCCGACCAGCGCGACGCGGTGCTCATCGAGCAGGCCAAGATCCAGCGCATGCGCCTGGGATCGGCCCTCCTGTACGGCCACATCGGCGAACGTCGCACCGTGAACGACCACGCGAAGCGGCTGATGGGCACGATCGTCATCGCCGCGGTCGCGTGCGCGGCGTGCGTCGGGGTGTCGTTCGTGTCGCAGCTGCTCAGCGAGCGCGCGCAGACCTCGTCCACCGTGCAGAGCCCGTCGCCCACGCAGACCCCGTCGTCCGTCCCCACCCCGACCGGAGCCAAGACCCCGTGAGCATCTACACCCGCGTGACCGTGGCGGGCGCGCAGCGCCGAGTCGAGGTCGTCGTCCCCAGCGCCGAGCCCCTCGGGGCGGCCGTTCCGCGCCTGCTCGACCTGCTGGGCGAGACCGCGGGAACCGTCGCGCGCCCGCTCGCCGTCGTCGCCCCCGACGGGGAGCAGATCGACATCGCTCTCACGCCCCAGCAGCTCGACCTCGTCGACGGATCTCTCGTCCGACTCGTGCGACTGGATGCCGCACCCCCGCCTCCCGTGGTGATCGACGTCACCGACGCCGCCGCCGACGCGCACGACGCCCGCCCCGACCGGTGGGACGAGCGTTCGCGCGCCGTGGCCGGGTCGGTGGGGATCGCCGCTGCTTTCGCCCTCGCCGGCGGGATGGCCCCGTGGAGCGAACCGGCGATCGGAGCGTTCAGCCTCCTCGGCGTCGCCCTGTTCCTGCTCGGGGTGACCACGGCACTCGGTCTCGGGGGCCTTCGCCGCCTGTCCGTGTGCGTGGGGGCGGCCGCCGCGGGGCTGGCCCTGCCGGTGGGCGGCGCGACCGCGGCGGCTCTCGGGGCCGCACGGTATCCCGCCACGGCCGCACTCGTCGCCGGGATCGCGGCCGCGATCGCCGTCGGCTCGACCGCCGTCATCCTGGCCGTGGGCGTGGCGCACCGCCGACGCGGGGCCGCCGCGGGCGGTGCCGTCGGCGCGCTGCTGGGCTCGCTCCTCCTGGGTCTCGTGCTGGCGCGAACGGACGTCGTCTCGGCCGCCGCGATCACGGGTGTCGTCGCGGCCTTCGCGACCGGACCCCTCCCCTGGATCGCTCTCGCGGCTGCGGGACTCACCGATCTCGACCAACGCGCCGCAGACGGATCGCCACCGACCCGTGCCCGCGCGTTCTCCGCGATCGACGAGGCCTACGCCGCTCTGACATGGAGCGTCGCGGCCACCGCCTCGGTCATCGGGGTGACCGGGGTCGTGCTCGCGCTCTCCGGCACCATCTGGACCGAGCTGCTCGCCCTCGCCCTCTTCCTCACGGCGGCGCTCCGCACCCGCGCGTTCCCCCTCCGGTCCCAGGGCTGGCTTCTGTGGGCCGCGGCCGGAGTCATCGCGGCGTCCGCGCTGACGGTCCTCCTCTCCGGCGACCGTGCCTGGGTCGGCACGGCCGCAGCCGTCGTGGGCGCCGCCGTCATCGCCACGCTCGTCCTCGTCCGCCCGCGCCCGCACGTGCGCGCTCGCCTGCGCGGAGTGGGCAACGTCATCGAGACCCTGGCCGTCATCTCCCTCCTGCCGCTGCTGGTGGGGGCCCTCGGGGTCTACACCGATCTGCTGGCGATGTTCGGCGGTCGCTCGTGACGGTGCTCGACGCCCGTGCCCTCGCCACCGCGGTGTTCGGCAGCGGAGCGAACGGGCGCGTCGAACTGACCTCCTGGGATGCCGCGATCCGCGGCGGTCTGTCGACGACGCGTCGCGTCGGCGTGCTGTCGCTCTCTCCCGGCGCGGGCACCAGCACGGTCGCTCACCACCTCACCCGGGCGATCGCCGCGCGGCGGGACGATCCCGTGCTGGCCGTCGACGTCTCGGCCGGTGACACGGGGCTCGGCGCTCGTCTCGGCGCGACACGCGATGCACCCGACGAGACACGCGCCGCCGCCCGCACCACGGCCGAGGCGCTGTCGGGTCTCGAGGTCGTCGACGGCGTCGTCGCGCTGCGTCCGCGCGACAACACCGACGCGGTCGGGGCGTGGCTCGGCGAGGCCGCGCCGATCACCCGCTTCTTCGATGTCGCCGTCACGGACTTCGGGGTGCGGCATCCCCTCGCCGACCTCGCGGCGTGCGCCGCCCTCTGCGACGTCGTGTGCCTCGTGAGCGATGCCCGCCGGTCACCGGCGGAGCACGCCCGCTCCGTGGTGTCCGCGATCGCCTCCCTCCCCGAATCCCCCGACGTGGCACTGGCTCTGGTCGATCACGCGCGGGAGGGCGACGCCGTTGCGCGCGCCCTCGGCCTCGGCGCGCTCCACCCGGTGGTCGCGGTGCCGTTCGACCCGGGCCTGAGGGCCAGCGGTGCCGCCCGCCGCTCGCTCACGCATCGCGCCGTCGTGCGTCTGGCCGCGACCCTGGTGCGAGCCGAGGAGAAGGTCGCGTGAACGTCCGCATCGTCCACCGCCCCGCGCGGATCAGCGAACCCGTCGAGCCCGCGGACGACGTCGTCCTCGCGCCGCCGCCGCCCATCGGCGAGGGACCGACCGGCTTCCCCCTGCAGTCGCTTCTCCCGATCGTCGGCAGCCTGTCGTCGATCACCATGATCGTGCTCCTGCGCAACAACCCGATCATGGTCGTGGTGGGCGCCGTCATCCTCGTCGTCGCTCTCGTCGGCGGTCTGGGCATGGCGTTCACCCAGCGGGGGAACGCCGCCCGCCAGCGCCGCGTGCAGCGCGAGCGCTACCTCGACTACCTCGAGGAGACGCGCGAGAGAGTCCGCGAGAGCGCCGACCGGCAGCGCGACGCGGCCCTCGCCGTGAACCCGTCTCCCGGAACGCTCGTCGAGATCGGAGCCGACCCGGCACGGCGGTGGGAGCGACGCCCCGGCGACGCCGACTTCCTCCGCGTCCGGATCGGGACCGGTGACCTGCGCGCGATCGAGGTCGCCCTTCCCGCGGAGCAGAATCCCGTGCAGCCCTTCGACCCGGTCATGCGGGAGTCGGCGGAGCGGATGGTGCGTCTCGCGGGCGTTGCGCAGGGCATGCCGGCCACCGTCGATCTGGAGCGCGGCGGACACGTGTCGATCGTGGGTGAGCGCGCCGACACGCTGCACGTGGCGCGAGCTCTCGTGGCGCAGATCGCGGCATTCCACTCTCCCGATGACGTGCACATCGCCGCCGCGGTCGCCCCGCACCACCTGGATGACTGGCGCGGACTCGACCTCGTGCCCCACCTGTCGTCGGACACTCCCCCGTCGGGTGCCGTCGCCGCACGACGCCTCGCCCCGACCCTCGACGATGTGCTGTCGCTGCTCAGCGCCGAGCTCCGCGACCGCGTCGCCACCGCCGCGGCATCCCGGCGCGCGGGACGCCGCACGAAGCCGGGCCGCCTGATCGTCTTCGTCGACGAGGGGGACGGCGAAGCGAGCGGGATGCCGCGCCTCGACGCGGCGCTGAGCCTCGCCGATCTCGGGGTCACGGTCGTCCACCTCGTCGACGATCGGCTGAAGGAGCCGGCGACCGTCGGCGCCCGCGTGACCGTCACCGAGGGCATCGCCACGGTCGAGACGCCGGGATCGGGCGAGGCGCCGGCGACCGGCATCCGGATCGACGCCGTCTCAAGCGACGCCCTCGAGGTCATCGCGCGGCCGCTCGCGGGCCTCCGGCTCACGCGCACGTCCGCCGAAGACGCCGGCACCTCCCTCGCGCCCGATGTCACGCAGCTGCTGGGCGTGGACGACGTGGATGCCATCGACGTGAAGGCCGCGTGGCGGGTCCGCAGCGCGGCGGAGTTCCTGCGGGTGCCCATCGGCGTGGACGACCGGGGCGGGCCGGTGCTGCTCGACCTCAAGGAGTCGGCGCAGCTGGGCATGGGCCCGCACGGCATCTGCATCGGCGCGACGGGCTCGGGCAAGAGCGAGCTGCTGCGCACGCTCATCCTCGGGCTGGCGCTGACCCACTCCCCCGACGATCTCAGCATGATCCTCGTCGACTACAAGGGTGGGGCCGCGTTCGCGCCGTTCGCGCGCCTCCCGCACGTCGCGGGCATCATCGACAACCTCGCCGACGATCCGCAGCTCACCGAGCGCGCGCGCTCGAGCATCCAGGGCGAGGTCGTGCGGCGCCAGCGCCTGCTCAAGGACGCCGGGAATGCGGCATCCATCGGTCACTACCGCCAGATGCGCCGGGAACGACCCGATCTGCCGGCGCTGCCGCACCTGTTCCTCGTCATCGACGAGTTCGGCGAGCTGCTCACCGCCGAACCCGACTTCGTGGAGCTGCTGCTGACGATCGGGCGCATCGGCCGCTCGATCGGTGTGCACCTGCTGCTGTCGAGCCAGCGGATCGAGGGCGGGCGGCTGCGCGGTCTCGACACGTACCTGTCGTACCGGATCGGTCTGCGCACCTTCTCGGAGGCCGAGTCGGCGGTCGTGCTCGACACCCCCGACGCCTTCCACCTGCCCGCCATCCCCGGGTTCGGCTACCTCAAGGTCGACACGTCGGTCTACACGCGTTTCCGGGCCGGGTACGTCTCGGGTCCGGTCCCCGACCCCGTCGAGGCGGGGCCCCGCCACGACGATGCGCCTCCGGTCCTCCCCCTGCCCGCGTACGACCTGCCCGACGAGGCGCCTGAGGCGGAGGAGTTCGACAGCGCCGAGCCCGAGGCCCCGACGACGGGCCGCACCCTCGTGCAGGCCGCGACCCAGCGCCTCGCCCGCGGGGTGACACGCACGCGGCCCGTCTGGCTCCCGCCGCTGCCCCCCGTCCTCACCCTGGGGGGCGTCCTGCCGCAGGCCGACGGCGCCGGCACCCTGCGTGCGCCGATGGGACTGCTCGACAACCCCTCCACGCAGACGCAGTCGCCGTGGATGCTCGACCTCACCCGCTCGGGGGGACACGTGTCGATCACGGGCGCGCCGCAGTCCGGACGCTCGATGTTCCTGCGCACCCTCGCGGCATCGCTGTCGTTCACGCACTCGCCGCGCCAGGTGAGCATCTACGGCATGGACCTCACCGGCGGCGGCCTCGCCCGCATCGAACCGTTCCCGCACGTCGGCGGCGTCGCCACGCGCGGTCACCGTGAGCGGCTGACCCGCCTGCTCGAGGAGCTCACCGGCATGCTCGCGACGCGCGAACGCGTGTTCCGCGACCAGGGCCTCGACTCGCTCGCCGACATGCGCCGCCAGCACGCCCAGGGGCGGTTGCCCGAGCTCCCCAGCGCGGACGTCGTGCTGCTCGTCGACGGTCTCGGGGCGCTCCGCCAGGACTTCGAAGACCTCGAAGCCCCTCTCGCGCAGCTTCTGGAGCGGGGCGGAAGCTTCGGCATCCATGTCGTCGTCGCCCTCTCGCGCTGGAACGAGCTGCGGATGAACCTGCAGGGCCTCATCGGCACGCGCCTCGAGCTGAAGCTCAACGACCCCGCGGACTCGCAGATCGCCCGCAAGCTCTCCACGACGCTCAAGGCGGATCAGCCCGGCCGCGTCCTCACCGACGACAAGCTGTTCGCGCAGGTCGCGCTGCCGCTGCTCGAGGAGGTCGACGACGGCGACACCGGCGAGGCGCTCGAGCAGCTCGCCCGCGAGAGCGCGGCCCGCTGGGGCGGCCAGGGCGCTGCTCCCATCCGACTGCTCCCCGAGGAACTGTCGCCGAACGCCCTCCCCGACGCGATCGACGAGCCGGATGCCGTACCCCTGGGGCTGCGCCAAGACACGATGGAGCCCGTGCTGGTCGACGTCGTCACGCGCGACCCGCACCTGCTCGTGCTGGGCGACAGCCACTGCGGCAAGACCACCGCCCTACGGGGAATCGTGCGCGGGGCGATCGACCGGCACACCCCGGAAGAGCTCGTCATCGCGCTCATGGACGCCCGCGGCGAGCTGGTGGCCGAGGTTCCGGACGCCTACCTCGGCGGACACGCGACATCGGGACGCCAAGCGCGTCTGCTCGCCGAGTCGATCGCCGTCGAACTCGAGAAACGTCAGACCGACCGCGACGCGGCCCCGCGGATCCTGGTGATCGCCGACGACTTCGACATCCTCGCCGCCGGCGGGACCGAGCCGCTGCGTCCGCTGCTGCCCTACCTCGCGTCGTCCCGCGACCTCCGGCTGAACGTCGTGGTGAGCAGGCCCGTCGCCGGTGCCTCGCGGGCGATGTTCGATTCCGCGCTGCAGGGTATCCGCGACACCGGGGGCACCGCTCTGATCATGTCGGGCGACCGCTCGGAGGGCGCGCTCCTGCCCAAGCTCTACGCCGAACCGATGATCGCCGGCCGCGGTCGCCTCGCGCGACGCGGCGAGCGGCCCACCCTCGTGCAGATCGCGAACTTCGTCGCGTCGGACCCGGATGCCGCGGGGGCGGAGGCGGGAGCCTCCGCCGCACCGGCTTCGGGGGGTGCCGGCGGGGGACGAGGTTCCGGTGAGGGCGACCGGGGTGTGGCGGCGGGTGCTTCGGGTGGGGGTGATCCGTCGGCCACGACTCCCCCGGACGACCCGGCCGGAGCGGCAGAAGCTCACGCTGGCGTGGCACCGATCGCGGCGCCCCGTCCGGACGGCCTCGACGAGCCGGAGGGCACCACGATGCCGGCGGCCCCGCGCTCGGCGTCGACGGATACCGGCGACGGCGAGATTCCGCTCACGCGGCGGCGGCGATCGAACCGCCCGGGGTAGCCGGCGGCAACAAGCGGGGGGCTCGCGCTCGGAGATATCCGGCCATCTCGCAGATCTCGGCGCGGATCCTGCGTGGTTCAGGGGGGTTCTGCGAGGTTCGCGGGGTTCTGCGTGATTCGCGGGGTTCGTGCGGCTCTGCACGGTTCGCGGGGGTGCGGGTTCTCCGGGCGTGGTTCGCGCGGTTCTGCGAGGTTCGCGCGGTACTGCGCAGTTCGCGGGGTTCTGCGCGGTTCGCGGGGTTCGTGCGGCTCTGCGAGGCTCGCGCGGCTCTGCGAGGTTCGCGCGGCTCTGCGAGGTTCGTGCGCTTCTGCGAGGTTCGCGGGAGTGCGGGTTCCGCGGGCGTGGTTGGCGCGGTTCTGTGAGGTTGCGCGGTTCTGCGTCGTTCGCGGGGTTATGCGTGGTTCCCGGGGTGCCGCGGCGCTCGCGCGGACCGGCGGCGACGTCCCGTCGACCCGTGCCCAACACTCGAACCGACCGGAGGAGAGCAACCCGACCGCGCAGCCCGTCGCCAGATTCGGATCACCGCGCCAGATTCGGACGCAGAACCCGTTTCCGTCCGGATCTGCGACGCTTCTCCGAATCTGCGACGCATCCGCGCGGAGCCCGCACCCACGCAACCGGCGCCCCGCGCAGCCCGCACCTGCGGCCGACCCGCGCAAGCGCAACGCACGTCAGCGCAACGCGTCAGCGCAACCCACGCCACCGCAACGCACGCCACCGCAACGCATCCCAGCGCAACACGTCCCAGCGCAGCGCGCGTCAGCGCAGCGCGCGTCAGCGCAGCGCGCGTCAGCGCAGCGCGCGTCAGCGCAGCGCGCGTCAGCGCAGCGCACGGATGGCGAGGGCCACCGCCTTCACCTCGCGGATGCGGCGCTCGTACGTGGCCGCGACGACGATGAGGAGGGCACCGACGATGGCGAGCCAGAGCCACCACAGCCCCGACACGCTCTCGTAGATCGAGGCGATCCAGGGCCAGAGCTGCGCGACCGCGTGGACGATCAGCGCCACGCCGCCGAGGAGCACCGGAGCCTGCAGCCGGAATCGCACACCCGCCAGTAGGACCGCCAGCGCGACCACGCCGAGAGCGACCACGCGCCACAGCACGTTGTCCGGGGCGAAGTCGAAGAGGAGCGACGGCAGGAGCAGCAGCGCCACTCCCCCGCCGAGGGCGGGCCAACTGCGCAGCTCGGGACGAGCGCGGAGCGACTGCGCCCCGTGCAGGACGAGAACGGCCGCGATCGGTGCCGTGACGAGCTCGACGGGGTCGGCGGATCCGGTCCCGAGAGCAACGGCCGCGACCACACCCGCGAGGCCCACCCCGACCCAGAAGACGACCGTGCTGTGCGCACCGCGCCACAGCACGGCGACGACGAGGATCGCGATGATCGTCGCCGCGGCGCGGAGGCTTTCGTCGCCCACAGTCGCGATACGCACGGTGGAGAGAATCGCGGTGGATCCCAGACCGACGATGACCGCGGCGAGAGAAGCGAACGGCGGCACCGCGTCGCCTCGACGCTGCAGGAGGACCGCGGCGAGCACGAGAGGAACGGCTGCGGCGAGCACCCAGGCATCGAACAGGGGGCGTTCGAGGTCGACGATCGCCCGCACACCGCCCGCGACCACGAGAGCCAGCGCAGCCACGCCCAACGCCGGGAGGACCAGCGGACGCAGTGCCTCACGGGATGCGAGGGATGCCGTGACGAGGAGCACGATCGCCCCGGCCAGGACGGCGACGGCCCGAGGAACCTCGTCAGCGACGAGAGCAGCGGAAGGCAGCAGAGCCACGCCGAGCCCGAGCGTCACCCCTCCCACCGCCACGGCAGGCAGGGGGCGCACGCGGGAGGCCGCCGCGGCGCCGAGGAGCGCGAGGGCCAGAGGCAGCGTCATCCATTCGATCGGACGGATGCCGACGCTCACACCCGTCACCGCGACCAGCGCCGCTCCGCCCAGCAGCACGATCGCCAGCGGGATCCCGGCCAGCGCTCCACGGGCACGCGAGGCGACCGCGGCGGCGGCCCCGAGGGCGAGAACCGCGAGAACGCCCCGCACGAGGGGGCCCTCGTCCACCGCGACCAGCACGGTCTCACCGACCGCGAGCACGACGGCCGAGGCGATCACCGTCGACCGCCCGACGGGCAGAGCCCACGACGCCGCACGTCGGCTGACGCCGACGGCCGCGGCGGCGAGGGCTGCGGCGACGACGAGCACGAGCACATCGCGAAGCGCGCCTCCGGTATCGCCCCGCTCGACCACGTGGAGGAGCTGCGCACCCCACACCAGCACGAGCGACAGCGCGCCCGCCGCGGCCACCGCGAGGGGAAGGACATCGGGAGTTCGTGGCGGGCGCACCCACGCGCCTGCGACGAGCAAGCCGGTGCCGAGCACCCCGGCGATGACCACGCGGACGGTGTCGTCGGCATCCACGACGGCCGTGGGGATCAACGCGAGCGCGGTGCCTGCGAAGGCGATGACGGCGGGAGGCGCCACGGCGCGATCCTCGACGCGTCGGCGGGCGCGCTCGGTGAGGGCCGCCAGCAGCACCAGCGCCGCGGCGAGCGGGAGCGTGTACAGCTCCACGGTCTCGACGCGCTCGGCGAAGAGCCGGAGCCACAGCGCCCCCGTCGCCAGCGCGAGCGCGAGCCACACCACGTGCCGTCGGGGCGAGCGCGACACGAAGAGCCCGTCGGCATCGACGGCCCAGACCAGCGCGGTGATCGCGACGACGAGCAGCGGAAGCCACACGCTCCCGCGCGGGGCGAGCGCCGTCACCGACAGGAGAGCGACGACGGCGGCGCCGGCATCGGTGAGGACCCGGAGCAGGGCCTGGCGCCGGAGGACCACCAGAGCCAGCGCCGCGGCGAGCAGCGCCACGGCCGCGACCGCGACGCTCGCGACCAGCGCGACCGGCGTGAGCGGACGGATGATCGCGAGGGCCGCCATCGCGCCCAGCAGGGGCCAGACGACGGCCGCCCCGGGTCGGAGAACGGCCCACGCGCGGTACACGGGGCCGAGCGCGATCCCCGCCGCCGCGAGCGTCGCCAGAACGCCGATCACGGCCCACCAGGTCGCCGCGGCCGAATCGGTGTTTCCGAGGACGGCGAAGATCGACGACGTCAGGAAGACGACCGCCAGGCCCGTGAGGGCGGCCGCCTCGCGCTGCGTCGCGTCCAGCCCGCGCGGCGCGGCGAGAGGTCCGCGCCAGGGCAGGAGGGCCAGGAGCAGGCAGATCGTCGCGGTCACGGCCACCGCCTCGAGCGGGCCGAGACCGAGGACGTCGACGGCGAGGCCCTCGAGGGCGGCGGCGGGCGCGAGCCACGCGCTGCACGACGCGAACATGACGAAGACCACGACCGCCGGGACGCGAGCCGCGGGCGCGAGGGATGCCGACATCCAGAGCACCGCGAGGACGCCGAACGTCGCGACGACCCAGGCCAGGGGCGACGAGAACGACAGCGTCCACCCGGCGAGCAGCGCGAGGACCCCGATGACGGCCGTCGCCGCGATATCGCCGCGTCGACGTCGCAGGAGGATCACGCCGACGATCGCCATCGCGAGGTACCAGAGCACGATCACGACGGTGACCCGCAGTTGCGGACCGACGAGCAGCATCACGGCCCCGCCGGCCCACCAGACGGCGAGGCGACGGCTCGATCCGCGACCGGTGAGTCGCCAGACGAGGGCGGCGAGTACCACCGCGGCGGCGAGGGTGAGCACGGCGGCGGTGCTCGTGGCATCCACGTCGTTCGCCGCGAGCGAGGACGCGCCGAACAGCGGAAGCAGTCGTCGCAGCGGTCCGGCGAGGGCCCCGAGCGCCCACAGCACGGGCACCACCGCGGCGAGCCCCGCTCCGACGGTGGCGGTGAGGGCTCCGGCGAGCAGCGTCGTGCGGGCGGCGCCGACCGCCACACGCCCGGCGACGGCTTCGAGAGCGAGGGCGATGACCGCCGCGACGAGGACCGGCACGGTGACGGTGACCGTGGCATCCGCGAGCCGCACGACCGTGGTCGCGACCCCGGAGCCGAGGGCGAGCACCGCGAACGGGGAGGCGACGGGTGCGACCGGCGCAGCTCCGGTGCGCAGGAGCAGAGCGGCGTGGACGGCCAGCAGAGCCGCGATCGGGACCGTCGCGGCCAGGGGGGTCCACGCGGCGTCCGGATCGAGGACCAGCGCGGCGATCAGAGCGAGCACGGCGCCGATGCCGGCGAACACACGCAGGGCGGTGATCTCGACGTCGACGGATCCGACGTCGGCCCGCGCCAGCCGCGACACCAGGGAGGCCGCGAGGGTGAGGACGAGGATCGTCAGGCCGGAGGCGTACCAGCCCAGCGTCGCGTCGTGCGAGAGCGCACCGGCGACGACGAGCGGCGGGCCCACGGCGAGCGCCGCGACGCCCGCGGACAGGGGGGCGCGCAGTCCCGCGAGGCGAGCCCAGGCCACGAATCCGGCTCCGGCGGCGACGGCCGCCCACCCCCAGTAGACGCGGGCATCGACGCCGGAGGCGCCCGCGAGGTCGTTCGCGCGCACAGCCCACACGTCGAGCGCGACCAGGGCGATCCCGAGCAGCGCGATGCCCTCCGCGGTCGCGGTCAGTCGACGACGACGCAGGACGGATGCGGTGACGATCACGCCCGCGGTCGCCGCGCCCACGATGATCGAGCGGAGCACGAGACCGCCGCTGACCCACGCGACGGTGAGGAAGAACGCCGCGGCCACCGCGAGCAGCACGACGCCGATCGAGAGCAGGAACACCTGCACGCCGGAGCGGCGCGGCTTGGCCGGCTCGCCGGACGTCGGCGGCGGGAGGGGAGGTCCGGTGGGCGCGTCACCCGCCGGCGAACCCGGAATCCCCGAGGCCTGCGGCCCACCGCTCGCCCCGAACGGGTGCACCCCGCCGGGCGGCGGCGAGAACCCGGCAGGCGGCGCGAACCCGGCGGGCGCCGTGAACCCGGCCGGAGCCGCGAACGTCGGCGGTGCCGCCGCGTTCGCCGCGACCGGCACCGACGGAACCGATCCCGGCGCCGGCTCAACGGGCACGGACTCAGGCACCGGCTCAACCGGCGCCGACTCACCAGGCACCGGCTCACCAGGCACCGGCGGCTCCCCAGGCACCGACTCACCGGCAACCGACTCACCGGCAACCGACTCCTCAGGCACCGACTCGATGTGCGGCGCCTCCGCGCCCGCTGCCTCCGAACCCGGCACCCCGCCCACCGGAGCCGAGGCGTCGGAAGGAACCGCCCCTCCGGCGCCTGCCGAGACGGAGGAGGCAGCCCCGCGCGCCGCGGCTTCCACCCGGATCTGGCGCAGAGCCTCGTCGCGCGCCTGCGCGAGACCGGCGATGCGCTGCGAGAGCGAGAGGACGTCGAAGGTCCGCGGGTCGCTGAGATCGAGTCCGCACGTGGCGCACGGTGAGGCCGTGATGGGCGCGAAGCACCAGGGACACCTCGAGGTGTCGGTCAGCAGCTCCGGCTGCGAAGGCCACACGCGCCGGTGGCTCCCGGCATCCCTTCCCGCGACTTCCGTCATGGTCCCCCCTCGGCGTCGGTCGTGCTCCAGGCTAGCGAAGCGCCCACGCCGAGAGGGGGTTGTCCACAGCCCCGACCGCCCTCAGCCAGCTGTGCGGAGAGGGGGCGTCCGCGGCGGCACCGTGCGCCGCACCCCCGTCGCCTCGAACGCGGCGGCGAGCCGCAACAGAGAGGTGTCGTCGTACGCGCGACCGGCGAAGGTCAGACCCACCGGCATCCCGATGTCGTCGAGGGTGCCCATCGGCACCGTCACGGTGGGCACGCCGCAGTGACGGATCGCGAGGTTGCCGGTGGAGACCCACACGCCGTTGCGCCACGCGATGTCCGCCGAGGCGGGGTTCTCGTCGGCGTCCGCGGGCGCGATGTCGCTCTGCGTCGGGAAGACCACGGCGTCGAGGGCCTCGGCATCCATCCACTCCTCGAGGTCGCGGCGTCGAGTCTCCTCGAGGCCCCGGAGCCCCTCGGCGAGGTGCGGGATCTCGGTGAACGAGTCGACCGCGTGCGCGCGGACGTGCGCGGGGTACGACGAGACGTCGTCGTCGAAGCCCGTGTACCGATCGGGCAGGGCGCCCTCGGGGTGGGGGAAGATCTCGGCCCCGTCCACGACGGCGAGTCCCGCGTGCCCGTTCGCGCGGAGGAAGTCGTCCCACGTCCACGCCGACAGGTCGACGATCTCGCGATGGAGGAACTCCGGCGACACCAGACCGCGCGTCGAGATCGTGGGCGCTCCGGGCCGATCGCCCTCGTAGTTGCTCACCAGCGGGAAGTCGGTCTCGACGACGATCGCCCCCGCGGCCTCGAGGTCGGCACGGGCGGCCTCCCACAGCGCGAGCACCGAGGGTCGCGGTTCGATGCGCTCCCCCGTCGGTCCGCCCACGCCCTTCGGGCCGGTGCCCGCGAGGGGATCGGTGCCGAGGAACATGCGCGGGATGCCGATCCGCTTGCCGACCAGCGAGGCATCGCCCGCGAGGGCGGCGTACGACTCCGGTCGCACCGCGGACGGGGCGGGGATCGGCACCCACGGCTGCGCGCGCCAGAAGTCCCCGCGCGTCTCCGGGTCGTCGGCGACGATGACGTCGAGCACGGCGAGCAGGTCGGCCATCGAGCGGGTGTGCGGCACGACGACGTCCATGGTCGGCACGAGCGGCCAGTTGCCGCGCACCGAGATCACCCCGCGCGACGGCGTGTACGCGCAGAGGCCGTTGCAGGATGCCGGCGCCCGGCCGCTCGACCACGTCTCCTCACCGAGCCCGAACACGCCGAACGACGCCGCCGTCGCCGTGCCGGATCCGTTCGACGAGCCCGACGCGAAGGCGGAGGTGAGGTAGTCGGCGTTGTAGGGGCTCTCGGCGCGACCGTAGAGACCGCGCTGCATGCCGCCGTTGGCCATCGGGGGCATGTTCGTCCGCCCGAGGCAGATCGCTCCCGCCTCGCGGAGGCGCTCGATCGTGAACGCGTCGCTGTGCGCGACGAGGTCGGCGAAGGCGGGACTGCCGGATGCGGCGGTGAGACCGCGCACCAGGTAGCTGTCCTTCGCGGTGTACGGGATGCCGTCGAGCGGCCCGCGTGTCCGCCCCGCGGCGCGCCGGGCGTCGGAGGCCTCGGCCTCGGCCCGCGCGTCGGGGTTGAGCACCACGACGGCGTTGAGCTTCGTCTCGGAGTCGGGGGCGTCGTACGCCGCGATGCGTTCGAGATGCGCCTCGACGAGCTCGACCGCGGTGGTCTCGCCCGCGGCGAGCGCCGCGGCGAGCTGGGCGATGGTCGCTTCGGTGACCTCGATCATGCTCCGACCTCCGGCTGCTGCTGGGTGATGCAGTGGATGCCGCCACCCCGGGCGTACAGTTCGCGGGCGTCGACGGTGACCACGCGGCGTCCCGGGTACGCCGCCTCGAGGATGCCGCGCGCCCGGTCGTCCGCCTCGGGCTCGTCGAAGCCGCACGCGATCACGCCGCCGCCCACGACGAGGTGGTTCACGTAGCTCCAGTCGGTGTCGCCGTCGGCGTCGCGCAGGGCGTCGGGAGCCGGGAGGTCGATCACCGTGAAGGGGCGGCCGGCGGCATCCGTCTGCTCGGCGAAGAAGGCCCGCAGCTCCGCCGAGACGGCGTGGTCGGGGTGGGCGGGGTTGCGCTGGTCGTGCAGGAGCACGGTTCCGGGTGACGGCATCGTCGCGACGATGTCGACGTGCCCGCTCGTGCCGAAGTCCCCGTAGTCGCGGGTGAGCCCGCGCGGCAGCCAGACGGCGTGGGTCGCCCCGATCGTGCGGGCCATCTCGGCCTCGACGCGCGCGCGGTCGGCGTAGGGGTTGCGACGCGGATCGAGCTGCACGGTCTGCGTGAGGAACACCGTGCCTTCGCCGTCGACGTGGATGCCACCCCCCTCGTTCACCAGGAGAGACGACACGAGCTCGGCGCCCGCCGCGTCGGCGACGATGCGGCCGAGTCCGGCGGACTTGCGCCATTCGCCCCACCAGTGATCGCCCCACCCGTTGAACGTCCAGGCGACCGCTCCGAGGACGCCGGGGCGCTCCGGGTCGAGGACGAACGTCGGACCGGCGTCGCGCATCCAGAACTCGTCGACCGGGGCCTCGATGACCTCGATCTCGGACGACAGCATGCGCCGCGCCCGCGCGAGCTCGGCGGGATCGACGACCATCGTCACGGACTCGAAGTCGGCGACCGCGTGGGCGACGGCGGTCCACGCGGCGTAGCCGGCCTCGCGTTCGGCGTCGGTCTCGCCGAGGGTCGGGCCCTCGGCCGGGAAGGCCATCCAGGTGCGTGTGTGCGGGGCGGTCTCGCTCGGCATGCGCCAGCTCATCGGTGGTCCTCCTCGGGGGTGACGGGGGTCCGCGGAGCTCCCGCGGCGGTGGGTTGCGGTGTGCGCGGAGCGCCGGACGGGGTCGGCCCGCTCTCGGCGCGCGTCGTCGAGTCGGCGGCGGAGAACACCGACCGGCCGGCGACCACGGTGAGCACCACCCTCGCGGTCAACAGGGCGGCGTCTCCCGCGGCGAACGGGTCGGTGTCGACGACCACCAGGTCGGCCGCCAAGCCTGGAGCGATGCGTCCGCGCCACGCGCCGTCGCCGACCGAGGCCGCGGCATCCCGCGTCGCGTGCCCGATCGCGTTCGACAACGGCAGGGCCTCGTGCGGGTGCACCGCGGGAACGCTCATGTCGAGTGCCGACGCGCGGGTCGCGGCGACGTACATGTTCGCGAGGGCGGCGTGCGGCGCCGTGGGCGCGTCGGTCGAGAACGCCAGCAGCGCACCCGCGTCCTCGTACTCCCGCCACGGGAAGGCGCGTTCGACCCGCTCGTCGCCGAGCATCGCGGCCCAGTTGGCGAAGATCGCGGGGTCGGCGTGCACGGGCTGCATGGATGCCGTCACCCCGAGCCGCGCCATCCGTTCGGCGGTTCCGGGCGCGGCGTACTCCAGGTGCTCGATGCGGTGGCGGCGGGGACGATCACCGTTGGCCGCGATCGCCCGCTCGATCGCGGTGAGCGCGGCGTCGCTCGCGGCGTCGCCGATGGCGTGCATCGCGATCTGGAGCCCTGCCGCGTCAGCGGCCGCCACCACCGGGGCGAGGTCGTCCAGGGGCCAGATCGGCGCGGCGTTCGACCCGTCCGCGTAGGGCGCCCCCATCGCCGCGGTGCACGCGTCGATCGTGCCGTCGAGGATGAGCTTGATGCCCACGACCGTCACCCCCGGCGACGAGCTCTCGCGCGCGAGGTCGACCACCCGATCGAGCTGGGCGAGGTTGCGGGCGCGGTCACCGGTGTTCTCGACGAGCCAATGCGCGGCCACGCGCAGCGGCAGCCGCCCCTCGTGCCGCTCGAGGGCGCGGTCGAACGCCGCGAGCCCGTGCTCGTCGAAGGCCATGTCGACGACGCTCACCACCCCGGCGCGCGCGTACGCGTCGAACACCCGGTCCACGGCGTCGTCGCGCTCGGCGTCCGTGGTCGCCGCGTCGCGCTGAGCCCAGGCGTACTGGATGGCCGCGGTCTCGTAGAGCATCCCGGTGGGCTCGCCGTCGGCGTCCCGGGCGATCTCGCCGCCGAGCGGATCGGGGGTGTCGCGCGTGATGCCGAGCTCGGCCAGCGCGGCACTGTTCACCCAGCACGAGTGGTAGTCGTTGGCATCCAGGTACACCGGCACATCCGGGACCACGGCGTCGATCATGGCCGCCGTCGGGGCTCCGTCCGGGATCGAGTCGAACAGCCACCCGCGCCCACGCAGCACGCTCGCGGTGGGATCGGCCGCGCGCGCCTCGCGCAGCAGCGCCTGGATGTCGTCGAGCGAACGGGCATCGGTCAGCGGCACCTGCGCGAGCGCGGCTCCCATCATCAACATGTGGGTGTGCGCGTCGGTGAAGCCCGGCAGCACGAGGGCGCCGCGGAGGTCGACGGTCTCGTCGACCTCGAGGCTCTCGGCCTCGGCGCCGAGGGCGAGGATGGTCTCGCCGTCGATCGCCACGGCGTCGGTCCAGTGGCGGGATGCCTCGACCTCGGCGGTGAAGACACGGCCGTTGCGGTAGAGCGTGCGGGTCATGCGGAAGCCTCCTGAGCGGCGCGTTCGAGTCGACGGGAGAGCAGCCCGATGATGCCCGCGGGCACGGCGAGCACGAAGCTGGCGATTCCGAGCGTCAGCGTGAAGCCGGGGTAGCCGAGGAGGGCGACGAGGTTCGCGCCGATGACGGGCGTCAGCGCGGACCCGACGAGGTAGGTCGCGAGCAGCGGGCCCGACCAGCGTCCCTCGGCGTCGAGGGCGGCCGAGGTCGAGATGAAGTACGCGAAGACGAGGGCGTAGGTCGTGTTCCACACGATGAAGCCGACGACGAAGAGGGTCGGGTCGGTGAGGTAGCCCTGGGCGATCTTGAGGACGCCGCCCAGCACGAGCAGCACGATGAGCGGCACGCCGCGGCCGAGGCGGTCACCCACGATCATGAGCCCGACCGAGGCGATGAGTCCGCCCGCGGTGGCTCCGCTCAGTGCGATCCCGAGGCCCTCGGGCGAGAGTCCGGCCTGGTCGGCCCCCATGACCCCGACCATCGCCCACAGCGAGTCCTCGCTCGCCGCCCACAGGGCGAAGACCACGAGCAGCGTGAAGCCGGCGATGGTGACGGTGCGCGAGGGGCGCGCCGCGGTGCGCACGGTTCCCGTCGGGGGCACCTCGAGCGGGACGGCGGCACCCGTGGCAGCGCCCGTGCTGACCGATTCGGCCGGGGCGCCGGGCAGACAGGTGACCAGCACGAGCCCGATGATGCTGAAGACCGCCATCGACCCGAACACGTCGATCGGCGCGAGACCGATGAGCGGTACCACCGCGAGGACGACGGTGATGATGCCGCGGTTGGCGAGTCCGTAGAAGCCGGCGACTCGGTCGGGGTTGCGGAACGCGGCGAGCGCGGCGCCGGACGCGGCGACGGCTCCGCCCGCGCCGACGCCGCCGGCGAGGAGCCCGGCGAGCAGCAGCCCGGGGACGAGGGCGGCGAGCCCGAAGCCGACGACGGCGACGAGGAGCCCGACGCGGGCCACGGCGCGCCGACGGTGACCGGCGCAGAGCGGTGCGACGGCGAGGCCGGTCAGTGCGGTGAGCAGCAGGGCCCCGGTGACGAGCCAGCTGGCGGTGAGCACATCGGCGCCCGTGCCCTGCTGCACGGCGATGATCATGTACGGCGAGAGATTGACGCCCAGATAGCCCGCGATCCCGACGATGAAGGTCGAACCGGCGGTGGGCAGGCGGAGCGGGACGCGGGCGGAGCCGACGGGACCGGTGGTCGCGGCGTCGCGGGTGAGAGAAGACACGGTATGCCTTTCGCGGGAGCGCCGACTCAGCGGCGGAACGGGGTGGACCCCGGACGGATCGTCGTCGATCGCGACCGGTTGAGCCCGAGGCTAGGGACCGTGTGTTTCGGTCGGGGCGCCGATGGTGTTTCAGGGACATTAAACGTTTAAGTACTCCATCCCGCAAGAGGGGATTCGCCCGTCGGGTAACGTCGGGCCGTGTGACCGCCCGCAAACCGACGCTGCACGACGTGGCCGCCGCCGCCGGCGTGTCCATCGCCGCCGCGTCGTTCGCCCTGCGCGACAAGGCGGGGGTCTCTCCGGAGACGCGCGATCGCGTGCTCGCCGCGGCGCGACGGCTGAACTACATCGCGAACGTGCCCGCCCGCAGCCTCCGCACCGCCCGGTACGGCGCCGTCGGGCTGTACCTCCCACCGGGATCGACGCGCCTGCCGTACTACACCGAGTTCGCCTTCGGGGTGGTCGATGCGGCGGACCGGCACGGGCTGTCGGTCATCCTCCTCCCCCACCGCGACGCCGACGACCCTGCTCCCACGACGGCGTTCGTCGACGGGTACGTCGTGGTCGATGCGACCGCCGCGGATGCCGGCATCCGGGCGATCCTCGACACCGGCCGCCCGGTGGTCAGCGCCGAGCACGTGCTCGGGGGCGAGGGCCGCATCGCGGCGAGCGTCGTGTACGACCACGACGCCGCCCTGCGCGCACTTCTCGAGCACCTCACCCGGCGGGGAGCCACGCGCATCGCCGCGATCCTTCCGCCCGACGGCACCGCCTGGAGCCGCGAGCTCACGGCGACGTACGACGCGTGGATCGCCGAGCGCGGCGGCATCCCGATCTCCCGCACGATCAGCTTCATCCCCACCGCCGACGAAGTCGACGCCGCCGTGGGCGACATCCTCGCCACCGAACGGGTCGACGCGCTCATCGTGGGGCCGAGCGGCTCGGCCGCGCCGGCCCTCGACGCCGCGCACCGCGCCGGGCGCCAGGTGGGCAGCGACCTGCTGCTCGCGGCATACGTCGACGAGCCGATGCACGGCCTGCTCGCCCCCGCGGTGACCTCGTTCGACCTCGTCGCGCGCGAGGTCGGAGCGGCCTGCCTCGAGGCGTTCGTCTCGCTCGACGACGCCGGAACGGTCACCGATCCCGTGCAGGTGATGCTCCCGCGCCTCATCGTCCGCGCGAGCACCGCCGGGCGGTAGCGCGGGCGGCGACCTAGAGTGAATCCCGTGCGGGTGCGGTTCTTCGGCGGGTTGAGCGTCGCCACGGATGACGGGGATGCCGTCGTGCCCGGGCGCGGCCAGCAGTCGCTGCTCCTGCGTCTCGCGGTGGATGCCGGCACCGCCGTCAGCACCCGCGCCCTGGCCGAGGACCTCTGGCCCCTCGACGCACCCGACGACCCGCGCGCCGCCCTGCAGTCGCTCGTGTCGCGCCTGCGCCGCGCGCTCCCCGCGGGATCGGTGTCGTCGACGCCCGGCGGGTATCGGCTCGACGTGGACCGCCGCGACGTCGACGTCGCGCACTTCCAGGATCTCGTGGCCGAGGCCCGCTCGACCGGCGACGCCGTCCGCGCCCGCGAGGCGCTGGCGCTGTGGACCGGCGATGTCTGGACCCCGGGCGAGGGCTTCGACTGGCTCGTCCGCGACCTGCTCGAGGACCGCGGGCACGCCGAGCGCCTCGCGGCGACGGCCACCGCCACGGCTCGTCCCGAGGCCGTCCCCGCCCCCGTGACGAGCCTGATCGGCCGCGGCGACGAGCTCGACGCCATTCGGACGCGGCTCACCACCGACCGTCTCGTCACGATTCTCGGACCGGGCGGAGCAGGCAAGACCACCCTCGCCGTCGAGACCGCCCGCGGCCTCGCCGACGCGATCGTCGTCGAGCTGGCTCCCGCCGCCACCGGCGAGGTGTGGACCGCGATCGCCGGCGCCGTCGGGCGCGGCGTGCGCGTCCGCGAGACGAGCGGACCTCCCTCGACCTCGGCCGAGCGCGTCGCCGAGGCCGTCGCGGGCCGCGAGGTCGTCCTCGTGCTCGACAACTGCGAGCACGTGTCGCGCGAGGCCGCCGACGCCGCGCTGACCCTCCTCGGGATGAGCGGGGGCGTGCGCGTTCTGGCGACGAGCCGTGAGCCCCTCGGCATCCCCGGCGAAGCCTTCGTCGACCTCGGTCCCCTCCCACCCGCCGATGCGGACGCCCTGTTCGCGCGGCGCGTGCGATCGGCCCGGGGCACGGAACCGACGGCGGACGAGCACGACGTCGCCGCGCGGATCGTGCGCCGCCTCGACGGCCTCCCGCTGGCGATCGAACTCGCCGCCGCGCGCTCGCGCACCCTCACGCTCGCCGAGATCGACGCGGGCCTCGACGACCGTTTCGCCCTCCTCTCGCGGGGGCCGCGCCTGAGTTCGGAACGCCATCGCACCCTGCGGGCCCTCATCGACTGGAGCTGGGACACCCTGACCGACGGCGAGCGGGTCGCCCTCCGCGCCGCGGCGGTGTTCCCCGACGGCATCGGCGCCTCCGACGCCCCGCAGGTGGCCGCGGCCTTCGACGTGGATGCCGACACCTTCGACGCCCTGGTCGACCGCTCGCTTCTCACCCGGCGCGAGGGGCGCTTCCGCATGCTCGAGACCGTGCGGGAGTACGGGCTCGACCGGCTCCGCGCCGACGGCGACGAGACGCGCTTCCGTCGGACGGCCGCGGACGTCCTCGCGGATCTCGCGGGCCGGTGGGAACGAGACGTGCGCGGCCCCGGCCTCCGAGCGGCCCTCGCGTGGTTCGACGAGAACGACGAGAACCTCACGTCCGCCCTGCGCGCGCTGGCCCGCGCCGACGACCGACGCGCCGGGGCACGGCTTCTGCGCAGCCTGCTCTGGCCCTGGGCGGTCCGCGAGCGCACCGACGACCTGCGCCGCGCGGTGGCCGACGTCGCCGACCCCGCGGCGCCCCTCGACGACGAGCCGACCATCGTGGTCGAGGCGGTCGCCCTGTTCGCGGCCGCCTTCCCCGAGCCCGGGGGCGCGAGCGGCCTGTCGCCCGAGGCCTACCTCGCCCGTCGATGCGCGCTCGAGGAGGCGGCCCACGACCATCCGTCGGAGGTGACCGCGCTGGTCCCGCCGCTGTTGCGTCTCGCGGGCTCGGTCCTCGCCGCCGGAGACGGGGACGCCGCCCGCACCTGGCACGTCGACGTGACCGACGCCGAGCTGCGCGCCGCCCCGCCCTGGTCGCGAGCGATCCTGCACACCCTGCACGCGGGCGCGGCCCAGAACACCGGAGACACCGTCACCCTCGGCGTCGAGAGCGGACGGGCACTGGCGATGTTCACCGAGATCGGCGATCCCTGGGGCACCGGCTTCGCGAGCCAGTTGCACGCCGAGTGGCTCGTCCTCGAAGGGCGTCTCGACGAGGCCCTCGAGGTCACGGATCGCTCGAGCGAGGCGATCCGCGGGCTGAGCTCCGTGTCGGACTTCCTTCAGCAGCGCGCGCAGGCCGTCGGCATCCTCCTCCGACTCGACCGCCACGACGAAGCGCGCGCCCGCGCCGACGAGATCGAGCGCCTGGCCGAGGCGGACGGATCCGTCCGCGCTCTGGCGCAGGCCGCCATGACCGCCGCGCACATCGGGGTGGCCGCCGGGAACGGGGATGCCGCCCTGGCGGCGGTCGAGCGCATCACGCTCGAGCCGGGTTTCCCCGACCAGTTCGTGGCGTGGCGCGATGCGCAGCGCGCCCAGGCCCTGCTCCTGCTCGACCGACACGACGAAGCCCGCGAGGCGCTTCGCTCTGCGCTCGCGCGTGCCGCGCAGTCGCGGGACTCCCCCATCGTCGCCACCGTCCTGCTCACGGTCGCGGGCTGGAACGCCGCCACGGGCCGCCGCTCCTCCGCCGAAGAAGCTCTCGCCCGCGCCGCCGCGGTGCGGGGAGCCGCCGACGTCCGCGACCCCTTCCACGTGTGGATCCGGGAGCGCCTGGCCGCGCTGCCCGAGGATTCCACGACGGAGGGCCCCGGCATCCGGACGCCCCTCACGGACGTGGATGCCGAGGCCCTCGCGGCCCTGCTCGACTAGGCCTTGCGCATGTAGGCGCGCACCGTGAGCGGGGCGAAGACCGCCACGATCACCGCCGCACCGACGAGCGAGATGACCGCGTCGGACCCGAGGGTGCCGGAGTTGACGAGGTCGCGCACCGCGGTGACGAGGTGCGACACGGGGTTGGCATCCACGAACCACTGCAACCACGACGGCATCGTGTTCGCCGGGACGAACGCGTTGGAGAGGAACGTCAGCGGGAACAGGATGATCATCGAGATGCCCTGCACGCTGGACGCACTGCGGGCGATGACGCCGAAGAAGGCGAAGATCCAGCTGATCGCCCACGAGCACGCGATGACGAGCAGGCCCGCCGCGACCACGGCCCACAGGCCGCCCTCGGGCCGGAAGCCCATGATGTAGCCCATCGTGAAGGTCAGCGTCGTCGCGATCGCGTAGCGGACCGTGTCGGCCAGCAGAGCACCGGACAGCGGCGCGATGCGGGCGATCGGCAGCGACCGGAAGCGGTCGAACACGCCCTTGTCCATGTCTTCGCGCAGCTGCGTGCCGGTGACGACCGAGGTCGTGATGACGGTCTGCACGAGGATGCCGGGAATGATGATCGGCAGGTAGCTCTGTACGTCTCCCGCGATCGCGCCGCCGAAGATGTAGGTGAACATCAGCGTGAACAGGATCGGCTGCACGGTCACGTCGATGAGCTGCTCGGGCGTGCGGCGGATCTTCAGCAGACCGCGGCCCGCCATCGTCAGGGTGTTCTGCACGGTCTGCGCGAGGCTCGCGGTGCGCGGGAGGTCGCGCTCGAGGGTGAGGGCGCTCATGAGCGGACTCCTTCCAGGTCATCCGCGCTCTCGCGCGCGGGAGTGTCGTCGGCCGGCACGCCGGTGCCGGTGAGGGTGAGGAAGACCTCGTCGAGGGTGGGCTGCTGCACGCTGAACTCGCTCAGGTGCAGGCCCGCGTCGCGGAAGGCCACGAGCAGGTCGGTGACCTGGTCGGGGTCGGACATCGGCACCGTGAGGCGCGCCGCCTCCGGAGAGACGATGGCCGTGGCATCCAGGACCCGTCCGACCGTGGCGCGGGCGACGTCGAGGTCGGAGCCGGGCTGGAGCCGCAGGACCAGCGACGCCTGCCCGACCGAGGCCTTGAGCTCCAGCGCGGTTCCCTCGGCGACCACGCGGCCGCGGTCGATCACGGCGATGCGGTCGGCGAGCTGGTCGGCCTCGTCGAGGTACTGCGTGGTGAGCACGACGGTGGATCCGGATGCCACGAGCCGGCGGATCGTGTCCCACATCTGTCCGCGGGTACGGGGATCCAGCCCCGTGGTCGGCTCGTCGAGGAAGATGAGCGGCGGCTGGGCGATGAGGGAGGCCGCGAGGTCGAGGCGGCGACGCATGCCGCCGGAGAACTTCGCGAGGGGGCGGGAGGCGGCCTCGGTCAGGCCGAACTCCTCGAGCAGCTCGCTCGCCTTGCGGCGGGCATCGCCGCGGGAGAGACCGAGCAGGCGTCCGAAGATCATGAGGTTCTCGGTGGCCGAGAGCTTCTCGTCGACCGAGGCGAACTGCCCGGTCAGGCCGATGAGCTGGCGCACGACGTGCGGCTCGCGGGCGACGTCGTGGCCGAAGATCTCGGCACGACCGCCGTCGGGGCGCAGGAGCGTCGTGAGCATGCTGATGGTGGTGGTCTTGCCGGCGCCGTTGGGGCCGAGCACGCCGTAGACCGTGCCGGCTTCGACGACGAGATCGACGCCGTCGACGGCCCGATTGGAGCCGAATGTCTTGACGAGCCCTTCGGCTCGGACCGCGGGAGAGCGGGTGGATGAAGTGGTCATGAGGACAGAATGCGCCGGGTGTGCTGTCGCGCTTCTGTCACGGCGGTGGGTGCGCTGTCAGGGCACTGTCAGGGCTGCATTCTCCGTTTCCGACCTCCACATCGGACCGCCGTCACCAACCCGGCGCGAGCAGGTGGGCCGTCCCCAGAGACTCCGCGTCGCCTCCCAGGGCGGCATCCGCCTCCGAACGAGCTCGGGTCCACGGCCCGGGTTCGTCGGGGCGCTGAGCGACCCACGGCAGAGCGGCGCCGTCCCGCGTGTCAACGATCGGTCCGCGTTCCGGGCCGAGACGACGGAGTTCCTCCGCCCACCGTTCACCCCAGCGGCTCCAGCCGAGCCCCGCGATGATCGCTGCACCCACGCCGGGGCGGAGAGCCGCTTTCCAGACGTCACCGCCGAAGATCGAGACGGTCACATCGCCGAGTTCGAATTCCGCGGTCACCCCCTCTGAGAACCTCACCGTCCCGGTGTCCGGATCGAAGGACATCGACTCGCGCACGTCCGGTGGGAGGCCACTGAGTTCGCGCGCGATGCGTCCCGTCCACGACCGCCGCGCCTCCTCCTCGCTCCGTTCGTGGAGGAACTTCGCGATGCTCACGCCGCCGTTGTAGCTCGCCAGTGATGCCGAGCTCATGCACCCCCACACCGCGTTCGCGACCACGTCGACATTCATCGGTCAGACGACTCTCGGACGTGGTCCCGCAGCAGGGGTGCCCCATCGGGGGAGGAGAACGCGTCGATCAGTCGCGGAGCGAGCCCCCGAGGAGGTGGGAGTGCTGGATCACCGGGTGCAAGATGTCCCCGTCGACGAGGCGCACGGGGAGCTCGACCCCGTCGCGACGAAGTCCCGTCCATCGCCCCTCGGCGCGAAACGGCTCGCAACCGTCCGCGGCCTCGTTCCAGCCGAACGGCAGCACGATGCGCGGCAACCGACGATGCCGGATAACCGGCGACATGAGCTTGACGAGCATGATCTCCACGAAGCCGAGTGTCGCCGCCCACAGGATCTCTTCCGGCTCCCCCGCCCGTTCCGCCAGGGTGAGGAGGTATCCATCCGGAACCGCTGCGATCGTGTATCTGATCTCGCCC